>VMHT01048053.1_pt1 | contig 14397 bp, 18 predicted proteins | sample 4693611 | NCBI WGS metagenome assembly VMHT01 (sample SAMN12280063, study PRJNA550983) | marine metagenome | isolation source: seawater sampled from same location over 5 years 0.02-0.2 micron viral filtrate | place: USA: collected off the coast of southern California halfway between the port... ... | reverse complement strand
TCGTAGTCATTTTTTTATACCTTGTCGGGTTTTGGACGAGAAAAATAATTGATTTTTTTTCTAAAAAATGAAAAAAAAACAAGATGGCAAACCATAACTTCGAAGACATCCAAAAACTACTCAATGACAAAAAAATGTCCAACAAACTACTTGACTTTACGGATTTGACGCTTACCGATGACGATAAGGCGGAGTTCAATATCCTACCGGACATCACTCAATGTGTTGTAGATTCTAAGTTGGGAGCGAGGTGGAAGTATCGCACCGATGAGTATCACTACATTGAAAGTATTCTTGATAGTATTATGGCTGGTGAAGACTTGTGTGAATACGAGACCTACCTAAATTATCACGAAAATATCGCGGGAGGTGAATGGGAGAAATACGAATGTGATGGCGAGGAATGGGAAAGGCGTTATCAAGAATGGCAAGATGTCCAAGACGAACTATACGCAACGTGGGATTATAAGAAAACACTTATGAAGGAGATTAGGTATAAACGCATACAAAATGCGGTCAATGTTATCGGGGATGCGTGGTTGAGAGCGAAATGGTCGCCAAGAACTAAAATCGGTAGAAAACATATGAATGACTTGTATGATGACAACGGATTGGAGTAGATTGGTTAGATGTGTATATTTGATGTAGTTATTTTTATTTTATATCGTTATACAGGGATATAAAATTATTTTGATTTTGATTTAGATTTAGATTTACTTTTTTTTACAAGTAAATCTTTATCATATTTTCGTGCTCCCCCTCCCATAACCGCGGAGTAAACACGAGAGTATGCCCATTGCTCAGGACTCTTTACATTTGGTCTGACTGATTGTGGGTTGGTCTTGTATGCCCCTACACCCTTGTCAAATACCTTTTTTAAACCGCTCAATTTTAGCCCTGTCTTGTCGGATATATCTTTCAGGGAATTGCTTTTATCTTTTGGCTGGTTGTATTTCTTATTAAATTTCTGTTTGTATGTCTCTACCATTTTTATTAATAGATATTAATAATAATGAATTAATTTGATGATCCTACAACTGTCGCTACTACTCCGGCGTAAGTAGTTGAGCCTGATGTGTTCTTTAGGCGAAGGTGGATTAAACCGTGTAGTTTAAGATCAGTTAGGTATCCGAACCGACTACCCCCGTCGGTAGTTGGATAAATTGACCCTATTGAATAAAACGCGGAGTTATCAACACTTACCTCAACACTATATCCATCTGACGATCCTGTAGAGGTATCCTCAAGAAGAACGGTTGCTGATGAAATGTCGCTTACATCAACTGCTGATGTAGTTGAGCCGTTGGATAACGATGCGTTATTGGAAATATTTCCCTGTGAACCGTGATTTGTTGATGCTGACTGGGTGACTTTAACATCACCGCTTGTCGTCACTCGCATTGGCTCAGCATTATTTGAAGCATCTTTTGCCATAACAAGAACACCTTTTGAGGCTCCCGCAATGGCATCGCCATCTTGGAAATGAGTCTCAGCAAGAGTTGCTTCTGAGGAGGCACCCGATGGTAATGCTGAAGAACTCACTACAACAGCACCCGTATTACACACGGTGACTTTACCATCGAGAGATGTGGTATCTCCGGCGACAGTTGATAGAGTTGCTTCTGTGGAAGCACCTGATGGTAATGCTGAAGAACTCACTACAACAGCACCGGTATTACACACGGTGATTTTTCCGTCAATGGATGTAGTATCTCCAGCGACAGTTGACAGAGTTGCTTCTGTGGAAGCACCTGATGGTAATGCTGAAGAGGAGACTACGACAGCACCTGTATTACAGGCTGTAATTTTTCCGTCAATGGATGTGGTATCACCCTCAATAGTTGAGAGAGAACCAATCATAGTTGTTTGATTACTCGCGGAAGCATCACCTCCGCCTGACATTGACACGACGTCGACTTGGAGATGACCTGCTGAATCTACAAGAAGATGTTTTTCAGTCGTGCTATCTGCGATTGAAGTTCTTCCTGCCATATGGAGATGGGTGGTGGCTGGTGAGAGGAGAGCATCTTGGAATTGTCCGTAGGTTGAAGATGGCATTTTTTATTAGGTTTTTTTTTTGATAAATTTTTTATTGTTTGGGAATTATTTACGTTTTTGTAGTTTGGGTTTTTTTGAAAGTCCATTTTTAGTTAAAGATTTTCTCATACTTTTTCCTAATAATTCATAACATATTAACTCTTTCTTATAACATTCATTTGCTATCTCTTTTTGTAATTTATTCCAATTTTTTTTGTCCCCTCGGGGTAAAGCATCACCTGACCAATATTTGATTGATTCTATAATCCTTGGTAAATCATCTTCCGTAGGTTCCCAATTATTCCATTCACCCCAAGACATCTTACCATTGACTACCTCATAATCCTCGTGTTCGTATTTTTGTATGCCCCTGTCAATTATTTCCTCTACTAATTTTTCTGTATTCATTTTTAGTAATTATTTATATATTAAAATCAAATATATATAAAAGATGTCATCCAAGTATGTGATGTTAGAATGTAATAGATTAAGAAGTAAAACCGCCGAGGCGTCAACGCCTTTAACTGATGATGATTTCAAAAATAGATGGACTAATGTGGTGTCAAGTTCTGGTATTAGAATTAACACGGGAGATGTCATAAATGTTCAGCAATCAATCATCAATACCATCGGGGCAAGTGATGAGGTAATTGAGTTTACAGGGGATCCAAATGATGATGGATTTGTTGATAATAAAACACAATTGACCCTCTCATATTATGTCAATCACACTGGTCGTAATACATTTGCCCTACCCTCGTTATTTCACAAATGCTATAATGGTGTTGGATCTACTCTAAATCCAACGTTGAGTAATTTACACCCTACATCGAATGCGGTCACGGTTCAAACCAAAAATGACGCAACGGGTTTTCAACTTCAAGTTATGCTGGCGAGTAGGAGTTTAGGAGAAATGCTTTTTGCTCCCTTAAAAAATGTCGGAACTAATCCTCCCGTTTTTGATGGTGGTGCTCTTACAAATACTGATAGATTCAATGGATTATATTATCCTTGGTATTTTAATGCTAACTATCTTTTCAGATTATCAGTAGAACAAACAGGTGTTGGTATTAGTGAGACTACAGGGTATTTTCCTAATCAAATTTATCCTGTTCAGAAATCAAAATCTGGACTTCAATATTTAGCCCAAAATATAACTGGAGGTGATGTAGGGAGCACTACATTTCAATGTGATTACGTCCCCCAAGTTTTTGCTCTACCTACTGACCCTACTGGTTATCGAGTCACTGATCCTACAACAAATACAGTCTACGGGATTATTCAAAGTATTACGGATGATTATGTTCGGTCTTCCATAACTTTAGTCTCCGCACTTACTGTCGATTTAAAGACTACTGGACAAAATGTATTACTCGTTCCATCCGCTCCGGCTGGTGTTAATGACACTGGGATTGCTACTGGAGTTCGGATTCGTGTTTTACAAACATCTGGAAGAGAGTCTGACCCTCCTAACGCGATTGAAAAATGGGAGATTGCTGAAATTGATGTTGATAGACCAAATGCCGTGAGAAAAGGTGATTTACTTATTCTTCCTTTTGACATAGGAGGACAGTCTCTCGGATTATCCGACGCTACGTGGGCTAAATTTAGAGTCAATACAACATTAGACCAAGCCGGATTTTGTTCCTCAAACGTAGAAGGTGTTGATGGTTCAAGAAATTATTTAACTAATGTTGGATATACAGGACTAACTAATTCTGACGAAGTTTATGTAGCCTCTATAACTGACGCATTAGATTTAGGCACTATAAACGATGTTTTGGACAAACGTAAAACAACTGTTGATCTTGAGATGAAGCCAAGTTTTAGCACTCCCGATAACGTTGGGACAATACTCACGGATCAAATGACTGCTCCTGAAAAATTATCATTAAGTAATCCAAAAGATGATTTTTTTAATCTAACATTTACTGATTATACATTTAAACAAACTCAACCTCGTGGTGTTCTTTTAGACCCCGTCTCTACCAACTTACCAAATCAAGCACGATTCCAAAGTAGTGTCAATATCAAACCTCAACCAAAAGAAGCCATCGTCACGACACCTACATACAAACCGATTACCGCAAATATGTATGGAAAAGGTATACCAAACGTGTCAATTGGTGGAGTGGAAAGAAATGGTGATCAAGCCTCTTGGGGTGGGTTGAGAAGAATGTTTTACTCATCAGTTGCTTACAAAGAGATGGATAGAGTCGTTGCCCTGAAAGATGCTTTTTACAATTTCAAATACCCTTTTGCTATTGATGGCGGAACGACAAATTTTGGTAGAGACATCTATCCAATGACCGCTGATGAAGAATATTTACGACAGGCTTCAACTGAGTTTATTTTTGGAGATTTTGGAAATGTCAATGCTGGTAGATTAGGACATCGTGTTTGTTGTCTTTCTAAATTTGATCACAATGGTGTTCAGGTCACGCTTCCTAAAAATTCTCTTATTATTACTAATATGAAATTTACAAGAAGTAATATTGAAAGGTTATCAAAAAATTTTAGAAAAATTGAAAGTTATCTTGGAGATTTATCTCAAAAAGTAGACACTACAAGTGCTGATTACAAACAAAGAGTGTCAGTTAATTTAGATATGGGTATGTATAGTGATGAAGAATCTACAAATGGTAGGCTACAAGTTTATACTGGTAATGTTGATCCTCCTCCCTCACAACAACGAATCCGTTATGGGACGACTTTTGAGGGAAGAATGGGTTTTATAACTGGTGCTTTCACGGAAGTAGACCGTGGCGGTGTTAATACTGGCTTTCAGAGAGATTTTGATAATCTTGCTAATGACACTCAACAATTATCAAGTATTTGGGTCAAATCAAGATGGCAAGAAGGGTTTACTTATGACAATACAAAATCAGGTATTGATGGTTATACTGGTGATTATATGTCAGACCCTGATGCTTTCATACAAAGACAAACAGATTCTGATTATTATGCTATTGAATATTATAAACAATCAATTTTAAATCAACCTGCTCATCCATCTTTCGATTTGAAATTACTTGCTTTAAGTGAAACCGACTTTACAACCCCCCTTGCTACATTATCAACATCTTCCGCTGAATTTGAACAACCTTTTGCCGTAGGACAAACTATTGTAGTCACGCAAGGAACTATTGGCGGAGCCGACGCTACTGGAAGAACCGCTGTTATAGAAGCCGTTGATATGAATCACACTCTTCCATCACTCGCAAAGGTTAGACAATTGACACTTGCCGGTGCTGGTCTTGGTCTTATAGGTTCTGGTGTTGTTGGACTTAGAGTTCAAATTGTCGCTAACGTCTCTCAAAGAGATTTTTTTACGGGAACGTGGTCAAGTGATGGTAATGATACCTTGACTGAACAAGATGCTTACAAATTATCTCGTGAGTTTGATGTAGCGTGTGTGCCAATGTTCCAACCGATTAATCAACAAGACAAAAAAACAAGCGGTTGGCGTAATGATGATAACGTGCCATTGATAGCATTCATTTCATCTTATGAATTAGGTGCGATGAATATTAATAATTTTGATTTTGTAAATCTTGGTTCTAATACTAATTTATGGCAACTGGATCAAATAAATTCGATTCAAGGTATACAACTTGGGCTTGACCCATCATTCACAAGGAATCCTGCGGTTGCGATTTCTAATACTCAGTATGGTAATTTAGATGATTTTGTAAGTAAAATTTCAACTAACGTTGATGCTCCAAAAAATGCGTTTGTCAATATGATGTATGTCGGTGCCGTCTCTCCTTCTATTGATTTCAATGGTGCTCTATCTCGGTTTGAAATTAGTGGTCTCAATACTCCATACACCGTGGGCAATGGTTTACCGACGGATATTCCTGATAATTTAATCGCAAATCCTACACCTGAACAACAAGTTTATGCGGTAAATGTCTCTGGTAGGATTTATCCCGCTCGTGCTAAACTGGTAGGTGCTATCGCCGGTGTCGCTACTGGGACACGCAATCCCGTTTATGATCAATTTACTTCAGTCCAAAAATATGGAACTATTATGGATAGTCAGAGTGGCGTTGCCATAGAAAGTATTGGGCTTTATGATATTTTCAATAATGTTAGTCAAATAACATCAAGTGATACTGATAAATTTTATAATACTTTATTGTTCAAATTAGGATTTGATTTAAATCAATTATTAATTGATATTGGAAATTCTCAAAATTTCTTCGTTAATAATATTATCTTTCAAGATATATTCACTTACGAAAAATCACTACAACAATTTATCAAACCGATGACTACCGGAGCATACATTAGCAGTGCTCAAATTCAAGCATTGAGTTTAAATTCACAATCGATGCCTTTATTTGATTTAGGAACTGAAACGTGTATTTTGGAAGCGACACCTGACGCTACACAGGGTAGTATAACTGCTTTCAGATTACCCCAAAAGTTAGACTACCCCTACTTAGTAATTTATAGTAGTATAACTGGTGGTAGTTGTGATACTCACTTTATTGGTGGTTCGGATTCACAATCCTTACTACCGGCTGTGGCTTACTTGACTCGTAATGAGAATAATGGCGACTTTTTCTACGGGTTGGAGAGTGATATTACCTTTACCGCGGTAAAAGACTTCACACTCACTGAAGTGGAAATTGATGTGCGTCGACCCGATGGTAAAAAGCCAAGACTTAATCCTCACTCAGCAATAATCTTTAAGATTACAAAACCTCTCGCTGTTCCTAACCCTGAGTTAATTTTAGGTGGAAAACCGAATAAATAATTTCTATAATATTTTATATTATAAAAATGTCTGCTTATGCTGGTATAGTGTCTGATTACAATGATATGGTTCAAGGTCAAATAAACGAAGCACGTGGTGCTACCGAGGAAGGTATTTCCGACGGTCTTGCGAGGCAGTTAGAAAATATAAAAGAGAAAGCCGACGAATACACGGAAAAGTTCAGTGCCCTCGCTGAAGGTGGGATCGGTGAGATAGCAGGTTTACAGGGACTTAAATCAACTTATAAAGCCGTTCAAGATGCTCGTTCCAAATGGCAAAAATTTCGTGGTGATTCATCTACCGATGGAAGATATTTAGGAGGTCGTGATACCGCCGATGCGACGGCTGAACGCAATTCATTACCGGATGATGTATTGGGACGTGTCCGTAGGACATTACAAGGTGATGATGATTTAGGTGTCGGTCAGTTGGAACGAACTGGTATTACTACTTCCCGTCGTGGTGAGTTGAGGGCTCGTGCCGAAAGACAACGACTGGAACAAGTTGATGAACCCGATGTGTCTGACGTTCAAGCACAAATTGACGCACAACCTCCGGCTCAAGAAGTGACTATCGCTGGAGGGAGAGATGATCCGGTCAATATCACCGATGATCAACTTGATTCAATGGTCAGTCAAGCCCGTGATGATGTAAATGAAGGCGTTGGTGTTGGAGATGCTCCTACATCTTATAGTGTCCAAGGTATACAATACGGGAAGACGGGAAGCGGTGCCGATGTTAAACGTCCTCCCGTAAGCGAACCGGATAGTAGTCCGGCAAGTAATCCTACACTTGACTCAGAACCGCAAGTGTCAGTGTCTCAACCATTACCTTCTACCGAACCTATTCCTGTAAGTAAAATTGGTGTAAAAGCAAGTGCTGAAGAGTTCAGTGCCCGTGCCGATCAATCCGCACAAGCCATCGCATCAGTCCAACCTGATGATTTAAAATCGGTAGTTAGAGCGAAATACCAAGCGTTGAGTGATGAAGACAAACAAAATATAGCATCACAAGTAAGAAATGGTGAAATAAATGGAGATGATTTTCAAGCAATCAGCGATGGGATTGATAAACTACGACCATCAAGACCTCCTCCTGCTCTTGCCGAGGATAGCCCGCAGGTTCAACCATCAACCAATTTTCTTGGTGATATAGAACAAGCAGGTAGGTCAGCCGAGGCGTCGGTTCGTGGAACTGCCGATCCCGTTCGTTTTAGAACCGCACAATCCGAAGGTGCTCAACTAACTGCTGAAGAAAGAGGTGCTATTCAACCCGAATTTATACAAGGTGCTCGTGCCGATTTACAAGCAACGGCTCGGACTGGTTTAAGACGATTACTGGGCTTCGGTGGTGCTGAAGGTGAGGTAAGTGGTGCCGAACTCCTCGGGTCAATCGCTACTCCGATAGGCGAGGCAGTAGCCGTCGGTGCGGGTATAGTCAGCGTTGTGGACGGGTTAGTTCACTTGTTCCATCCTCCTCATAATACTCCTAAACCTCTTGGTCATCTTGGAAATATTGACCCGCAAGTAAGTTCTACACTTACAAGCAAATATGCGAGTGCCATTCCTACATTGGATAACGCTCACGAAGTGGGTGGTTTTGCCTCATTCTAACTATTTAAATAACATAAATATATGTTATATAAAAATGCCAAAGGATAGAGATTTAACCATTCTCACGATTAAAGATCCTCCGTTGCCCGATCCCGTAGATCAAGACGAGAGATTGCCGAACGTCACAGCGGGGGCGTGTATATTAGATGTCGCCCGTCCGAGAAGCGGAAAAACGGTGCGTATCGTCAATTTTTTGCTCAATCCCAATTTTTTTCTGGACTGCTTCGACGAAGTGTTCATCTTTTCGGCTACGATGTCAAAAGGCGATCATTCGTCCCGACACCTTTATGACCGATATAAATCTACCATATACAATGAATATAGCGACAAATCATTACAAAATATCCTTGATTATCTTGACAATATTCCAAAGGAAGTAAAAGGAAGGTATGCTCTCATCTTCGACGATTTTATTCAATTCCCTCGTCTTACTCCTAATAGTCTTATGTTTAGAATTGCGTCCTCATATCGTCACTACCTCAATGGAGGTCTCTTGTATTACTCGTCTCAGCAGTTGAAGAAAGTTCCTCCGATTGTGAGAGCGTCGTGTTCTTATGTTTTTTTATCTCAAAATTCCAATTTAAAACAGGTAGAGGCGTTATCGGACGAGTTTGGAAATGTTTTCGGCAAAGATAAGTTTTTAGATTTATACGCCCAAGCGACGAGTGTTCCTTACGGCTTCGCCTATCTTGACCTCTACGGGTATTCGGGGAACAATGATGGTCGACCAAAATTTTATCAGAATTTTGACAAGTTGCTTTATGAAGCATCAATTTCATACAATAAGAAAAGTAAGAATTTAGATTTGCCCGAACCCGAGGACGATAATTGATTTTTTTTCAAAAAAAACCAAAAAAGAGGATGCCCGAGATGATGACCTACGAACAATTCAAACTTAAATTTCTCCAAACATTCTATTGTGATGTTGAAGACGTGCCCAATTGGTATTTAGGGATTCACGAAGATGTTGAGCCGTTTGATGTAGGATACGATTGCTATTTTGTATTTATTGAGGAGTCGTCCCCAAGAAAGAAAGTTTTGGAACTTATCTACAATCTTCATAATCTTCAGTTATTTATGACCTTGGAACAATTTGAAGATACTCGTGATAACATTATTAATTACGAACTATACAAAACGGAGAAATATTATGAAGTATTAACTGAATATTGGGAAAAACACTGGAATGGCATCCTCCCCGATAGTCGTTTTGTTCAAGTTGATGATGGTGATGAACGGGAATTGCGTTATGAGTGGCGTGGAGAAGATGACTCTTGTGATTGTTGTGCTAAAGGTTGGACTAAATCTAATGAATTTGGTAGTTGTGAATGCTTGTGTAGTAAGTGCGGTGATGATTATAGTGAATGTAAAGGTAGTTGTAGTTAAACCTTCGGTTCAAGACTCCGTAGGAGTTAATCACCCGAACCATCCCAACCAAAATCATTAGATAGTTTAGTTAGAACTTGATTATATTTTTTTTCTACAACAAATACTTCACCTCGGAGAACCCAACCGCACTTGGTGTGAGAATTGACAAGTTTGACAAACTCGTTTACATTTGAACTGGATACGACGTGAAATAGATCATATACTGCGTCTGGTTTAGCCATTTATTATATTTAATTTTTAAATATAAATAATAAAAAATGGACAGTATTAAAGAAAAACTAATTTTATGGAGAAATCCTAAAAACGAGAGGCCTCTTTCAATCAATTCAATCGAAAAAGTATATATTGTCAAAGCGAACAAGTTAAGACTACAAATAGATCCAAGTGATACCGAAGGTAATTTTTTGAAAAATCCCGAAGTAGTCATACCCTGTATTAAGAAAATTCCTCACTTGGAAACGCGTAAGAGTTATCTATCCGCAGTCTCAACCATATGTAATGTGCTTGGCTTTCGTTGTGTAGAGTATTGCCAAATGCTTACCGATACCATCCAAGAAATCAAACAAAAAGATATTAACAAGAAGAGTGAAAAAGAAGATAAGAACTGGGTTAAGATTAGTGAATTAAAGTCAATCATACCATATTATCAAAAATTAATGAAAGAAAATGAAAATGATAAAAAAGTATACAATAAACTTGTCAAATACTGGTTTATAGCGTGTCTCTATTGCTTGGATGATGCCAATCCGCCTATCCGATTAGACTACAGTCTGCTTATCACAGAAAAATCAGAATTTGACGAAAAGGTCAATGATAATTTTCTTGTCTTAAACAAGGGTGAACCCGAGTTCTTTTCATTTTCAGATTATAAAAGTGCTGGAACTTATGGAACTACTAAAATTAGAGTTGGAAAAAAACTTAAAGAAGCCATTAAGTTTTGGTTAAAACATAAAGTAAAATCTGATTTTTTGATTCCCGATGGATTGAATAAACGAATGACTCGAACTGCCTTGGGGCAAATAATCCCGAGGATTTTTGCTCCCCTTGATAAACATATTACACTCAATACATTGAGACACGTGTATATCACCGATAACCTTGGGTATGGCGATATGGAACTTACCAAAAAACGTAGAATTACTGCGAGTAGAATGCTTCATAGTGTTAGAACACAAGAAAATTATGTTCGTGTATAATTGATTTTTTTGAAAAAAATCTAAAAAAGAAGATGGGGAAGACTCCAAAAGAACTTGTTGAACTTGCTAACGATTTGACTACCAACGATTTGGCAAAACTACTTGACCTTGTTGGTAATAGGATTATGGTTAGTGTAGGTCAATACAAATATAATTGGGTTTCATTTAATGGGATTGATGCTACAACTAATGGAACGTTGGTTCAACTCAGCCCACAAGATAGTGTTAGGAATCATTTTAATTTAGAAAGAACAATTAATAAAATTAACAATAACTAATTACTTCTTCTTACGGCGTGCTTGTTGTGCCTTGGTTCTTGCTTGTGCTGATGGGTATGCTACTTGACGTGGTTGCTTTCGTTTTGTCTCGGGGCGAGGTTTTCCTCTAACTTGCTTTTTGGGTTGCTTGTTCTTTTCGGGGACAACGCAAGCCCGATAAGGTTTACCATTTTTTGCCGTTCTAATAAAACATTTCATTTTTTTATTATTAATATTACCGGTATTCTTTACATTACCGGATCTACTATCCTTGGTGCGTAAACGACCATACTCACGCTTTTCTGCGGGAGTCATATCCTTGACCTTTTTTCCTAAACGCTTTTTGTAGTCTTGACTTTCTGACATTTTTAAAAGAAGTTTTTTTACTTTTTCTTTTTTCCTCTCATTGCTCTCAAACGAGCCATCTTTTCTTTCATTTCTTTTGATCCTTTTCCTCCCTTCTTTACTGGTTTACTATCTTTTGTGTGTGTGCTACCCGACATCACAGTGCCGTCCGGCATCGTGTGTGTGCCTTTTGATTTTTTATTCTTCGAGTCACGTGCCATACAAGAAGAACACTTTTTCTTTTCACCGTAGTGTGCCATTTTATTAATAAATTATTAATAAAAAAAATTAAATCACCACAGAACACGCCTCGCGTGATAATTGGCGGATTTTGGGTTGTCCTTGGTTAGCCGTCCAGACTTGTCTTTTATTCCAGCAGAACGTGATAGGTAATTCTTTCTCCTCTCAGGGTCATTGTGATCTTTACTTTTCCAAATGCCTGTCTTGTCCTTGAAGTGTCCCATATTTCTTGAACCGAAATGGATAGTCTTTCCATCTACAACAACCATCAACTTTTTCTCGGGTCTCGTTGACTTCTCGTAATTGTATTTGCCTATCTTTACCATTTTTATATTGATAAATATTATAGTAGTCGTTTTTCCTACGATAATAATCATTGAGTAGTTTAAATGTTTGGGCATTCATTAGGCGATTTACTTTATTCATTTTTTAATATTTATATTAAAAAATCAATATGGGTTGTAAACAAAGTGTTCCTCAACAACGTGTGTGTGATTTATGTAAGCGGGGTCTAAAAAAAGATAATCATTTATTCTACAACTATACTTACAAAGACACCGAATACAAAATGTGCGTCACTTGTTTGTGCGAGGGTTTTCTTGGCGAGTTAGAGCGGATGGAGCGGGCGGAACGATGAGCAATGGATCATCACCTACTATCCAATTTACATCTTCTTCTTCTTCTTCTTCTTCTCTTAAATGCTCATCAATAAATTCATCCAAAAGGCATTCATTATAATCCGTAGTGTCTACATATTCCTTATCCGTTAAATACATCCACAATCTTTCCTCTATTTCGGCTTTTTGCTCATCAATAAATGATTCCCATTGTTCATTGGTAAGTGTAAGACCGAACATTTCCTCCACACTTTCCTTGTCTATACGAATATCGAATTTCATTTCTTCGGTTTTTACCGCTTCGATATGCTTCTTGCTTTTCTTATGGCGATGGAGGTTATCTGGTCTAACTTCCATTCCGCATTCTTCACAAGTGATCTTCTTATCCATTGTTCTTTTCTATTTTTTTTGAAAAAAAATCAATTATTTGGAAGCGAGACTACTACAAAGTAGAATAATTAGTGATAAAGTTTCATCGTGACTAAATTGCGTTTCTTGGATTGTATTATAAACAATCTGAATCTTATCACGAGTATCTACAAGATTAATATCTCTCCTTTCCGGTTTTGGTGCGTGATTGGTTGTTCGTAGGAATTTCCATTCAAGAAGGTGAGCATTACACGTTTGGTCTACGTGAACATCCCAATCAAAAAAACAAATTGAATGGAAATAAACTTGCGGAATCTTCTTTCTTGTAATCATCTTATCCAAGAATTTCAAATCATATTCTTCCGTGCCGTCAGCCATCTTCTTGTTGAATTCTTCAGAATTACAAAACTCCTTGCGTTTCAACTCATTCCAAGCACGGACACCGGCTTGTTTGGTGTCTACGAGTTTTGGATAAAATGATTTAGTTTGTTTAACTTTACCTTCCTTTATCAAATCGTTAAGTTTTTGTAAAGTCTTTAGTCTAACTTGCCAAGTAGTTTCAAACTCTACAAGCGTTATTTCTTTATGCTCCTCCTTCATTTTGAGTAATTCATCTTTTACCATCAAGTAAGTGTATGTCATTTTATTACATATGTATTTAAACACTATTACATACGTATTGTCATAATGTGTCTATAAACCATCTTTAAAGAAAACTTAAAAAATGTATTTAAAAATCAATTATGTATTTCAAAAGAAAATTAAAAGGTGTTAAACATACTAAATTGTTAGAGGGAATCAATTGGATTCCTAAAAGACAAGAAAAGAATGTCACTCACACTCCATTGATTAACAATGTGAACTGGATTGAATTTCCCTGTCGACCATATGCTGAACAATTGAATGGTGGAGGTAGTCCTTACAAATTACACCAAAGTCAAAAAGTTTATGATTTTTCAGTCTTAAAGAACGATAAATTGAAGATCGACTGATATTAAGGTCATCTGCCACTTGTTGTGCGGTAAAATAATACTTACGATCCCCATTTGGTTTGTAAAGAACAAAATGATAGTAGTTTTTATTTTCTGATCTCGGACGCCTCGCTGTCATTTTTATTATACAATTTATTTAAAGTGTTTTAAATAAATAGTTATAGTGTTTTAAATTAATAGTAAATAAAAATGAAATGGAGAACAATGAAAAATAAATGGAAAAGAAACTTCAATAAATGGAGTAATAAGAAGAAGAAAAAGTTCTTTTTGTTGTTGCTCGACCACTTTCCAATGGATGATGAAACAGACATTTAAAAAAATAGTTTTGTTCAGTCTTTACTATAGACTATTTTAATAATTCTATATATCTATTTTACCTTTTCCTTTCAGACAACTATATTGTATTTTCTTGCTTTTCTTGCTTATCTTGTCCCGATAACACTTTTCTACTTATATATCTTGCTTCTTTCTTACTTCTTTCTTGCTTTTCTTTCTTCTATATATATTAAATATATATTATATATAAAGTATATATTATTATTATATATAATATATATAATATATAAATAATAAAGAG
>VMHT01198442.1_pt1 | contig 14399 bp, 20 predicted proteins | sample 4693611 | NCBI WGS metagenome assembly VMHT01 (sample SAMN12280063, study PRJNA550983) | marine metagenome | isolation source: seawater sampled from same location over 5 years 0.02-0.2 micron viral filtrate | place: USA: collected off the coast of southern California halfway between the port... ... | reverse complement strand
CTTAAACGTATCCATATCAACCAGCATGTTATCAGAGCAAATGCAAAGTCTGGTGATCGTAACCCTGTAATCACTGTCAAAACCAGTAAGTCTAACGAGTATGCACACGCTGTCCATATCATGGGCGGCAGCACAGTCGTATACAACCCTGACAAACCACTATCATGTGGTGCTAAAGTCTGGATAGAAACCAATGCAGAAGTGGTACTAGAACAATGAACTACATACATGAAGTATATATCCCATGTGCAGTGGGTAGACAAACCTTTGAAGATGCCAAGACACTTCTAACTAATATTCATGGCGGCTGCACAGCATACAACGGTGTTGGTCACTGGAACAATGAGGGTACTAATACTGATGGTACTACTAACTCTGTACAGATGCGTGAAGAAGTCTGGGTTGTTCGTGTTGTATCTGACGATCCCACATTCTCTGGTCTCAATCTAATTGAAGCTGAACTATTCAAACGTAACGAGAAATGTGTTATGTCAACCACTCAAGAAATATCAGTAAGGTTTAACTATGCTTGACAAACATGTGTACATACGTAAAGACGGTGGAGAAACTTGGTGCTATGGGATCATTGAAAAAGACAGTAACTTCTCTGTGGTATGTAATGACGAAAACCAAGATGGTATCTGGTGTGGTGATCTTAAATTTACACCAGAAAACTGGGATCAAGTGTGTAAATACCTAGAAGAATACTATGATCCACAAATAGAACAATTGGAGACTTGCTAATGAATATTGATATTGATAAAATGATTGCCACTATCGGATGGGTACATGTAATTGTTGGTGTTTGGTTTATAGTCTAATGGATAACTACAAAGCAGTTGGTATCGCTGAAGGGTTTATAGAATCAGAAAATGATGACCAACAAATACAAGCTTGGCAACATCTAATTAACACTGGACTCGCTTGGCAATTGCAGGGATTCTTTGGTAGAACAGCAACACAACTAATTAAAGCTGGAGTGTGCCATGACTAAACAAGACTTTGAGTTCTTTGCTAAGTTCGCTGTAGACTACTCTCTACCAGATGAGGCTATTACAGAGTTGCTAGAACTATTCAAAAAACGTAACGACCAGTTCTCTTGGCAAATGTGGTGGACTCGTTATAACAAACTAAAGGCTATGTAATGGGTAAACTAAAAGAAATACATATGAGTATCCAAGAAATGGTAGATCAAGAAGTTTACAATGAATGGGTAATGGTCGAAGACTACATTGCAGAATCAAAAGAATATATAAAAGTGCATGTAAAAGACCTTGTAAACTTTGAATTACAAAACATTGGCTTATCCATGTCTCAAGAAGAAATACATAACATGGTTGAGGACGCAATCAATTCAATTTATGGAGTATAACATGAAACTATCATTTGATGTATATACAAGAAACTTAGAAAATGCTACAGAAGCATATATGAAACTAGATAGTGTCTGTAAAGAAATCAGAATCGGCAAAGGCAAACACTATAGTTCAAAAGTAACACACTACAACGTGTATGGATCTATAGATACAGCAGATATCTCGACTTTACATGACGCTTTCAAAGAAGGTTTCGTAGACGATAGTGACGATGTGTAATGCCAGTCGTTGATATAGAAAACGTATACGCTGAAGCCGATGGTAAAATTGCTATCGACTTTGGCGGTGAAGAAGTGCTTCTTACACAAGAAGAAGCTACACATTTATATATAGATCTAGGCTATGTTCTACAGGAACTAGATGGACAGTTTAACATTCAATAGAAAGTTTTGTATCATGCAAAAACCAATCGCAGCTAAAATTATCGTAAACCCTATTGGTCGGCAGAACCTGCAGTTCCGTAGGACTACTAATGAATTTGGGCCTAAAGGCTCTTGGTCAAACAACCAAGGCTACTTATCTGTATCACGACTAGCTGCAGGTAGCCCCAACGGTACTGGTGGTAACTTCTGTAGCCGCCCTAAAGCACACGTATAATAACCAAAAAGCCCCTAGGTACACTACAATGTGTATCTAGGGACTCTTTTATTTTCTTTTAGCTAACCGACAAAACGCATATGCATCTTTTTTGGGTAACCGACAACATGCATCAGTGTCGCGGGGCACTCGCTTCGGCACTTGCTTGATCTAATAGTTCTTGCAGTTCTTCATCAGATAAATCTTCAGCCTGTATTTCTACATTGGTCTGATCGACACGTGCAAGTTTAGGTGCTTCAAACTCTGCTAGAGTCTTTGCTATATCTACTGCAGTATCCATGTCATCTCTTGACACAGCTTTAATCATCATTATCTTAAGGACATCCAAAGATGTCATATCAGTTTGATCAAGCACATCTGTTTTATATAGCTTCCATTCAGCCATAGACATCTTAGCAGCATCTCTAGCTTCTTTGTTAGCCTTGCGGGTTTCCACACCCTTGGCCTGTGCTTTTCTCGCAGACTCAGTAGTCCAACTACCGTTAAGGTTTTTGAGGCTTTTTGGATTAAAAGGCATTGTTCTCTCCATAAATTCTATATACCCCTTATAGGTATATCTTTTATGCCGAGGACAAGCCTCGTCATCAATAAGGTATTAATTCTATAAGGGGTATATAACCACTATGAAACTAAATGACTATCAATCAAAGGCTGTTACAACGGCTGTCTACCCAAAAGATAAGGCACTTCCGTACTTGGCATTAGGTTTGTCAGGAGAGGCTGCAGAGGTCGCAAACAAAGTGAAGAAGATTCTTCGTGGAGATTACGACAATGACCCAGAAAAAGCTGAGGAAGCCCTACACAATATATCTATGGAACTTGGCGATACTCTTTGGTATATCGCTGTCCTTGCCTCAGAGTTGGGTACTAACCTTGAGCTTGTTGCTACTTCTAATCTGGATAAACTAGCAGCAAGAGCAGAAGCAAACACAATTAAAGGATCTGGAGATGATCGATAACGAAAGACATGAAGCATACATGAAAAGAAACCTAAAAACCACACTACCAAGTGACGCACAAGAACGTAAAGCTATCCCAGTATACACAGGATTCATAAAATACTTTCCTGATGCAATTGTAGAAATCTCAAAAGTATCTCTCAAAGGTGGTATCCAACATGGTCAAACACCAGAGACACTACACTGGGACAGGTCTAAATCTGGTGATGAACTAGATGCTATGATGCGTCACTTGATTGACGAGGACTGGGCACAAGTAGCTTGGAGAGCCTTGGCGAATCTTCAAAAACAAATCGAAAGGTCTAGAGATGATTGAGAAATATAATGAAGAAGATATAGCTACAGCAGTCACTAACTGTGTTGATAGCTGGGACATGGATACACTTGTAATGTACGCAACAGAAATGCTTTACAAAGAATACATGGACAGATCCCAACCTATAGAACACATTAATGAACTAATGGAAGAGTTTGGACCATGAAATCAGACAGAAGTAAACAAGATCACATAACCGACAAACCATTTAAAACAATCATATGCGACATTTGCGGAAAGGAATTTTCAATTATGAGTATTGATTCAAAGTACACTATCTGTCCTAAATGCGACATGGCAAAGGGAAAAGATAAGTGACTTGTACTGAAAAACAAATACTAAAGATAAGAAGACGTAGGAAAATACTAGACCGATACAAAATTGGTAAAGGTTGTATTGATTGTGGTTACAATGAAAACCCCTATGCTCTTCAATGGGATCACAGAGATCCAACAGATAAGATATATACGCCTCATAGAATGGCTTCTTGTAGTATCAAGAACATTATTAAAGAGGCTCGTAAGTGCGACATACGTTGCGCTAATTGCCACACAATCAGGTCAGTAAAAGAGAAACACTACCTAGAAAGAAAAGCTTATGAAACTGGTATATGATATTGAAACAGATGGTTTTGATGCAACTAAGGTCTGGTGTCTTGTAGCATACAACCTAGACACTGGTACAACATACAAGTTTAGTGATTACGATGACTCTATTCCAGGAATGGATGATGGTTGTGCCGTACTAAACAATGCAGAAGTTCTAATTGGTCATAACATTATTGGCTTTGATAATTTAGTTATGGAAAAACTATATGGTTTGAAACTAAATAACAAGAAAGTGTATGACACTTGGGTTATGTCTCAAGTATTACAATACAAAAGACCCCACAAACATGGCTTAAAGGGTTGGGGTGAGCACCTTAACAACTCAAAGATTGAATTTGATGAGTGGGATGGGTACTCTAAAGAAATGCTACGCTATTGTGTACAAGATGTAATGCTAAACGTGGATGTGTTCAACCACCTAATGGAAGAATACAAACGTATTGCTGCTAAACGTCCAACAATTAAAGAAGGTTTACTAATTGAGCATGATACTGCAAAGTTCAATGCCCGTGTAAAGACCCGTGGTTGGAAGTTTGATAGAGTTAAGGCAGTAAAGAACCTTAAACTTATGCAAACTAGAATGGATGAGATAGAAAAAGTAATACATCCTCAGTTGGGTACGCATAAAGTATACATTGATAAAACACCTAAAACACCTAAATACAAAAAGAATGGTGACTACACTGCTGTAACTGCACGTTTGCTTTCAGATTTCTATGAGAAAGAAGTAAGGTCAGAAGACACACATATACATCCAGTAAACAAAGAGTTCCAGCGGTTCACAGTAGAACAAATTACACTAGGATCTATGGAACTTGTAAAAGATTGGTTACTAACTGTGGGTTGGAAACCAGATGAGTACAACCGAAAGAAGATTGGTCGTGAATGGGTAACCGTAGGGCCAAAGATTACTGACACATCCTTAGAGAAACTAGGTGATATGGGTAAAATGATCAGTGAGTATTACACCCTACGTAACCGTAGCTCTGTAATCAAAGGCTGGCTTGAAACCCTAGAGGCTGGACGTATACATGGTAATATGTGGACTATCGGTACTCAAACATTCCGTTGCAGACATGAAGTAATCGTGAATCTTCCAGGAGTCAATGCACCCTGGGGTAAAGAGTTACGTGAACTATTCATACCTGATGAAGACTGGAAGGTTGTGGGTGCAGACAGTTCTGGCAACCAACTACGTGGTCTGTGTCACTATGTAAACAACGATGAGTTTACTAATGAAGTAATCTATGGTGATCAACATCAACGTAATGCAGACGCACTTGGCTGCTCTAGACCTGTAGCAAAGAACTATCTCTATGCTTATTTGTTTGGTGCTGGTGATGCTAAGCTAGGTTCTATCCTAACTGGTAAGTCTAATGCTAATGCTGGTAAGAAGTCACGCGAAGACTTTGCCAAAGGAATCAAAGGGTTGAAAGAACTTAAAGATAAACTAGGTGAAGTGTGGCGCAGCACACAATATGCAACAGGCGAGGGTTGGTTCCCTGGTCTTGATGGTAGACCTGTGTTTGTGTCTGGTGAATATCAAGCACTTAACTACTTACTGCAAACCGCTGAGGGTATTACATGTAAGTCTGCATTGTCTTATGCAATGAATAAGATTGACGAGGAAGAACTACGTGCAGAGCCACGATTGTTCTATCACGATGAGATTGCTTATGTGTCACATCCTGATGATGCAGATCGTGTCGGTGAGATACTTCAGGAATCTTTCAAGAAAGGTCCAGAAATGTTTGGTGTTACTTGTATGGAAGGTGGTGATTATGTTATCGGAACTAGCTACGCAGATGTCCACTAATATAAAGGAAGTACCCTATGAACAATCAATTGAATACCCAGGGTACATCGTATCCTTCCACCCAAAACCAAACGGTGTTGAACCGAGAGAATGGATTGATGTATTGCGTTACTACTATACTTCAAAAGGACACATCATTCTCCATCTTCTCTCAGCAGTGCAATATGAAAGAGACATCTGGGACCCCTACCCTTTAGAAAATAAAGTAAAGGCATGGGGTATCGATGTTGTCTATAGATAAAAGGAAAACGTAATGGCATTAGCCTTAATTGATGCTGATTCTATCTACTTCAGGGCTGCTTACAGCAACTCTGATAAGAAAGATATCAGAAAAATAATAGATATGACTGTACAACAGTGTATGTCATACGCCTTCTCAAAGCCCGAGGAGTGCCGTGTAGCCCTCAAAGGCAGGGGTAACTACCGGAAGGGCCTTTATGCCCCCTACAAGGGCACTAGACCGTCCTTAAAAGAGGAAATAAAAGAGTCCCTTAACTACGGTCATAGTTATATGAAAGAAAAGTGGGGTGGAATAGAAGCAGATGGTATGGAAGCAGACGATCTAGTATGTATATGGGCTTATGAAGCTCGTGAATTAGAACTAGACTTTGTTATCTGTGGTATTGATAAAGACCTTAAACAAATCCCAGGTCATCACTATAACTATACTAAGAAAACCCATGAGTTTGTTAACGATGATCAAGCAGATCTAAACTTAATGTTACAATGCTTAACTGGTGACAACAGTGATAACATCCCAGGGATACACGGTATAGGCCCAAAGACTGCAGCTAAACTACTAGACGGTATACCTATGGGTCAACGATGGACAGCTGTTGAGAAAGCCTGGAAAGAAAACAATGCAGGTGATCCTTGGCTTAGTCGTAAACTACTTACTATGCTGACTACATGGGATGAACTAAAGGAGGTGAGTAAGGATGAACCAGATGAGTCATTACTTCTCAATCAAACCCCTGAGTGCGAACAAGATGTGGAACCGAAGGGGAAAGACAACGTTCAAGTCAGCGGATTATCTGGAGTATCAGAACCAGATTCGTGATGAGCTTATAGGAACTGACTGGCCTTTCGGGGCTGGTCAAGTTACCTTTAACATTACAGCAGGTCTATCTAATAGAGGAGCAGATCTGGATAACGTGATTAAACCAATACTAGATACATATCAAGGAGTGTATGAGGATTTCAATGACAATAAAGTTTACAACATCGAACTTGAAAAGCGAATCGTTAAACGAGGAGGAGAGTTCCTTGACATCAGAGTACGAGAGTATGAAGATAATCAAGCAGAAGAGACTCAACAAGAAACGAGAAGCGAGTTACAAGAGGAAACTAAATCGTCAAGCTAAAGAAGAAAGATGGAACTAGATGGATGATAAAAGATATACTAGAGGACCCTGCCCATTCCCTGGATGTGGTAGCTCCGATGCATTTACAACATACAGTGATGGAGTAGGACACTGCTTCAGCTGTGGCAAATCAAAGAAAGTAGAAACAGAAATGGATAGTTATGAACCCGCCACCTTTAATGAGCTTACTAGATTCTCCGATATCGATTCTTATCGTAGCTATGGTATTTCTTCTCGTGGTATCTCTAAAGAAGTAGTAGATTACTTTAAAGTAAAAATGAGTGTAACCCCAGAAGGACTACCTCAATCCCACTTCTACCCATACACAAAGAACGGTAAGATCGTAGCATACAAAGAACGAAAACTGCCTAAAACATTTAGTGTTCATGGAGATTTTAAAGATGTGGAACTATTCGGTCAGGAACAGTCGGTGGGTAGCAAGATGCTCGTCATCACCGAGGGGGAGTTGGATGCACTCGCTGTTGCTCAGGCATATAAACAAAAGTATGGAAGGGTCTACCCTGTTGTATCTCTTCCCAGTGCTTCAGGAGTCAATACACTTCTGGCGCAGCGGGAGTGGGTATCTAAGTATGAGTCTGTCATACTCATGTTCGACTCAGACGAAGCTGGATCGCAAGCTGTGGAGAAAGCGGCACGTATCGTGGGTACGGGGAGATGTAAGGTTGCGTCACTTAAAGGATGCAAGGACCCATCAGAACTCTTCCTCAAGCATGGACCAGATGCTGTCGTGGAAAGTATATGGGGGGCTAAAACGTGGTCCCCTGCAGGAATTATCATGGGCGAAGCAGTCTGGGAAAAGCTCAAGGAACGCCAGAATGTTGAGTCGGTTCCTTACCCTGATTGTCTTCAAGGACTCAATGAGAAACTCAAGGGGATAAGATATGGTGAAATTACTTTGTTTACCTCTGGCACTGGTAGTGGTAAGTCTACTGTCATTAAAGAGATTATTCTTGACCTGCTTGCTAAGACAAGTGATAAGGTTGGACTCATTAGTTTGGAAGAAAGTGTTGGAGATACAGCCGAAAAGTTTATCTCAATGCAACTTAAACGCAACATCATGGATCCTCCACCAACTAGTGAAAGTGAATTGCGGTCAGGATACGAAGCTGTGTTTGGTGACGAGCGACTGGTTCTCTTGGATCACCAAGGCTCCGTTGGGGACGCATCTCTTATCGACAAGATCGAATACATGGCCCTTATGGGTTGCAAGTACCTCGTTCTTGATCACATTACTATCGCGGTATCGGAAGGCTCTGAAGGGTTATCTGGTAACGAAGCGATAGACAAGGTGATGTCTGACCTGCTTAAGGTTGTTAAGAAACACAATGTATGGCTGGGCCTTATCAGTCACCTACGTAAAGCACAAGGGGGTAAGAGTTTTGAGGAAGGGAACATCGCATCTATCGATGATATCAAAGGCAGTGGTTCGATCAAGCAGATCTCGTTCGACATCATTGCCTTTTCAAGGAACCTCGTTGCAGAGTCAGAGTCAGAACGAAACACAATCAAGTTCAAGGTACTCAAGTCCAGATTTACAGGACTCACTGGACCTGCAGGATCCGCTACATACAACAACAAAACCACTAGACTAATAGCATCTGGTGGATTTGACGATTACTTTACAATATAATAACAGAAAGAGGATTGTATGAATCCATTCGATAACATCTCAGAGTACCTAATTGATAAGGTCTCAAGGGTTAATCCAAATAACCCTAAGGCAAACTCAGGTGGTGTACTTCTGAGATTGTATAAAGAATATAAAGAGGAAATGCCACGACTAATAAACGTGGCTTTCCAAACAATACAAATGAGATTCACCTACGATACCTCAGATAGTCCTGCAGGGACTGCACAGTTGACAGCTGTATCTACAGCAATAGGTCAACGTATAGCACGTGTAATCAAAAGGGAACCCCCTGGGTTACCCTGGAACATGCATGTGAGGTTGGGTGATCTCTTTATAGAAGCTTTCTATAACTGTGGATACATAGACATATACTACCCAAAAACAAGGGACACTAGCTATATTGTATCAGCTACAGCTAAATGGATAGACCTTGCCGATATACCAGAGGCAATGATGAGGATCTCTTTGACACACACTGTGTTAGAAAGACCAGATAGAATATCAAAGATCATACAACAGGACGGTGAACCTGTAATTAAAGAGTGGACAGAAGAGGACAACGCAAGGTTTGAACCTATGATTGGAACCCCTTGGGTTACTTCAGTAAACAAACTACAACGCACTGGATGGAGGATCAACCAACGTGTGTATGATACTCTTATAGAAAACAAAGATTCATTTGTGTCATCAACACCAATAGATGATAATGACGCTAAGGAAATGAAACGAAGAAGCAAACTAGTAGAGTGGGGTTTCATTACTACTAAAGCTAAGCTGCTATATGATCACGATGTCTTCTATCAGTTCATGCAAGCAGACTATAGGGGTAGGCTATACTACTCAGAGTCCTTCCTAAACTATCAAGGGTCTGATCTAGCCAGAGGTATGATGACCTTCGCTAGGGGTAAACCTATGACAGAGGACGGTCTCTTCTGGTTAGCTGTACACACAGCCAATACATTCAACCAGAGTTATAACATAGATGAGATACCTGACTGGTGTGAGGCTGACTACGCAGGATACCTAGAAGAAGAAAAGCTAGAGTCTATAAGCGTAGATAAGTTTACCCTTGAGGACAGGGTAAGGTGGACTAACGATAACATGGAAGTTATTGTAGAAATGGGTAGGAGAGGTATCGTAGCAGATATAGCAGAGAAATCTGTGTCATTCCTAGCCTGTTGCTTTGAGTGGTTTGATTACCAAAGAGCAGTCAAAGATAATAGAATCCACGTTAGCCACCTTCCAGTGCCCATAGACGGGTCTAACAATGGTTGGCAGCATCTAGGTGCTATTTCTAAAGACAGCCAGACAGGGAGGCTTGTAGGGTTAATACCAGTAGATATACAACATGACTTCTATGTTCAGACTGCTAAGCAGCTGTATCATTTGACAACTGATGAGAGACTTAAAGACATCCTTGATCAGATGCCAATGAAACATATTAGAAAAGCTATATCTAAACGTGGTAGTATGACAAGAGCATACTCAGCAGGTGCAAAGAAGATCGCTGAGAATATGTTCTTTGACTGTAAAGCAGAGGACTTTCATATACAATATGGGATAACACAAGATGACTGTGACAAGCTAGCTAAGCTGCTAATCAAAGCAATCAACCTTGTATGTCCAGGGCCATTACATACTATGGCATACCTGCAAAGACTAGCACAGTATGAGATAGGTGAATACTTAAAGTACAATGATCAAGACGAACCAGCTGGACCAGAATACAAACAACTGGTCAAGGATCAGAAAGAATTGTACACAAAGAAAGATAAAACTGATGAGGAGATTGAACACCTCAACACACTCACAGTACTTCTTAGATCATACAAAAGTAAACTGATACATGGCAATGGTAGAAGTGACCTCTCATGGGTAACACCATCAGGGTTCAAAGTAATCTATCAGAACTATACTACAGCTACACGAAAATGTAGAGGTACTATAAGTGGCTATAAGTCTGAGTCTAAAGGACACAAAGGAGTGAACCATGTGGCAAGAGTACCTACGAAGACCCCAGACATTCGCGGATTTATGTGTGGTGTCAGTCCTAACTACATTCACAGTCAGGATGCCAGTCATATGGCACTGGTTATTGAGGAATGGAATGGTGATTTCGGAGCAGTACATGATTCCTTTAGCACTCATGCATGTGATGTCGAAGCACTACTAGCGAGGACTAAACAAAGCTTTATCGATATGTATGATAAAGATAATTACTACGACTTGATACAACAAAACATCATCACTGATGCTACTAACCTTGACGTAGAGCAACCAGAGCTAGGCAACCTAGACGTAACACAGATCTATGAGTCTGATTACTTCTTTGCCTAAGGAGAAACCAATGAGCGATAAGAAATCGTACAACTACTTGGCTCTACGTGGAGCACCAGTAGATGACATGGAGTATGTAGATACCTTTGGGTTATCCCCAGAATCTGCATACTCAAACAAGATTAACGAAGACATGCTACAGTATAATTATGATAGAGCAGTCGAAGGTGGTATGGAACCAGACACAGCTGCACAGATCAAAAAGAACGCTGAGCGTGACATCAGAGAGCTACTGGCTAAGAACGGTATGCTTAAATAAAAAAGCCCCTACTAGTTTCCTTAATTGGATTCTAGTAGGGGTATTTTTTTTAATGACCTCGGTATTGATCAGTGCTTCCAAGCCCTTTGGCTTTTTGTTTTTTTTGTTCTTGATCAATTTCTTTTTTACCATTGTTAGTTTTGGATATTAATTTATTTAAATTGTTTTGTAAATCAATTTCCTTACTATAAGCTGTCATAAAAGCCTTCATATGTTTCACAGTTGGTTGTTGTGATGGGTACTGATAGTTGTAGCCAGCATCTTTCATAGCCTTTTCAATCCTATCAACAGCTGCCTGTACTTGTGGGTGCTCTTTGATAATCTCAAGTTTAAATAATTGACCACTACTGTTTAACAACCCAGCCTTTATAGCATCTAATGTCAAGGTGTTTATCCTATTTTCATAGTCTGCTTTAGACTCATTGTCTTTTTGTTTAACCCTTGTATGCATAACCTCATGCCCTAAAACAAAAGTATACCAATCTTCTGGTGTTTGAAATTCATTTTCAGGTAAGGGTGTAACACCTTCAACTTTTGGTTTAGTCCAAGCTTTGCTTTCAAACATTGGACCCATGACATAGTTTTTATCAATGGTTATTTTTCCTTTACCATCATAAAACGCAGGTACATATCTGTCTCCTACTGTCTTACCTTTTGATTCTACAACCTTAACATTTAAATCTATAGGTACTTTGTTATAAACAGGAAGATTCATTGTTTTAGATAACACTCTTGCAAGTTCACCTAAATAAGCACCTTGTTCACCATAAGAAGGCTCTAATAACCGTCCATACATAGACCATTCATTTGTACTAGCAAGATCACTATCACTACGACCAGCATATCTTTTAGATAAATTCTTTCTAAGTGTTACTAAAGACTTATTGACCTCTTCAAGCGCACTCCATTTCATATTTAAGTCATAGTAATTTTGATTTATTTCATCATAGACTGCCCTATAACTCATAACATCAGTCTTTACTGCATCATAAATAGGATGAACATAAGGCTGACCCCTAGAGTCTGTCATAATTCTATCCCAAGATTTACCAGTAAAGGTTACTACAACTGAACCAGCATCCATAGCTTGAACGGGAGCAGGTACAGAGCCACCATAAGCTCTTTCTCCAGGGGTGTATGTGATCTCTCCAGTACTAGATGTTCTAGGTTTTGATGCAGCAGATGTTAATTCGCTACCATAAATCTCAACATTAGCACTTCGATAAGCTCCAAACTCACCTGGTTTCTTCTTATTAGGTAAGTCTTTATCGAAAATTTTATATGGTTTACTATCTATAGAACCAATTGTAGCAACACCACCCATACTAATAGAAGACCCTGAGGGAGATTCAATAGTAAACATTTCATTAGACAATGCATGAAGCACAGCTGCTCCTCTCATCGCAGTACGATATTCTAAGGCTGTATCATCAAGGACTTGAACAAGTCCAGGAACATATGTGTCATGCATAATATCTACAAGAACATCCATACTTTCTCTATCACTAGAAGATGTATCAATCGCTTCTAAAGTCTGAGCTACAGGGTTATAGTTAGCACCAGACTCTCTAGCTTCAATATCCATAAGCTCTAAGAACTCTCGTATATCTTTTTTAAATGACTCTAACTCTTTACCGTAACCAAACGTCATGGTTGTTGCTTTATTTAAATCCCTAATAGAAAACAACTGTGTTGCTACATCATGCATAAGACCACTTGTTTCACTAGCAAACGTACCCCCAATTCCATTAAGATCAAGGGATTTTAAAAGAACATCTTGAAGTTCATCACGAAGATCTTTATTATTATCAAGTTGAAGTTTAGCCTGTGTCCTTAAGATTCCTGTTTTATAAGCAAGGGCTTTTGACCCAAGCTGCATACCAATAGTAGCTGCACCATTTGTTTTACCGTCATCATAGTTATTAAAGTATGTGGAAAACTGATAGTCAGAATCATTAGGCGAAGCTCTTCGATCACTAGTTTTATTTTTAAAGTCCATATAATTAGCAAAATCAATAAGACCATCCATGTATGCTTGAGCTTCTGACCCCTCACTTTTAATAGCATTTAAAAGATCTGGGTTTTTAATATCTAACCTAGGGACTGTAGGAAAATTAGGACTACGAACAGGAATATTATTATCAATAGCAATATTAATTTCTTCTATTTTTGAGTCAGGTATTTTATCGAAGGCTGATCTTAACTCCTTACCCCAAGCATAAAGCTGTGGTGTTTTAGTTTCTAAAAGGGATAGTCTTTCAGCATCTCTTGCTGGACCACCTGCTTTTCCAAGAAGCATATTACCATACATTAATTTTAAACTTTCTTCAAGAAACCTACCTCTTTCTGTTCTTACATCAATTATTCCAGGAACAACACTACGAGTAACAAACCTAACTGATTTAGAGCTAGTCAAATCAAGTGTAGATTCTTTTGGAGCAATACGACCATTAAAGTTTTGAATATAAAAAGAAAGACTATTAGCACTATTACGTTCTAATGCAATACCTTTTATATCTTGAGCTAATGATTGCACTAACCGTGTGTAGGATGATTGAACTGTTCTTTCTACATATTCGTTTACTTGATCTCCATTAATTCTTGGGTTTGCCCTTGCATCTTCTTGAGCCTTACGTCTAAACCTATTGACCTTATCTTGACCAACGTGGTTCATAGCAGACTCTAGTGTACCAGCAGCCGCTATAGAATCATCTAACAAAATAGGCAAGGCTGTTACTAAAAGAATTTTATTTCTACGAGGATCAACCACATGTTGAACCTTACTAAGGTTTCTAATAGCTTGAAATGTTCTTTCAACCTTGATAGCAGGTCCAGACTTAGAAGATATATTTCTAGTTAGTTTTCTTTTTTCAAATTTATCTTTACCCCCTGGCCTTTTATTAGGACGTATTACTTTTGACGGGAACACGAGCTTACGTTGGGCCTCCCCTTGTCTGATCATGTTAACACCGTGAGAAGTAAGACTGAAATAAGATCTTTTGTTACCATTGTTATCAACAACAGTATCACGAAGCATAAATTGTTTACCCTCGTAGGTTTTATTAACAGAATAATAAAGCTCTTTAGCTTGATCACCAAGAGCCGTTGCTTCTTCT
>VMHT01087408.1_pt1 | contig 14401 bp, 8 predicted proteins | sample 4693611 | NCBI WGS metagenome assembly VMHT01 (sample SAMN12280063, study PRJNA550983) | marine metagenome | isolation source: seawater sampled from same location over 5 years 0.02-0.2 micron viral filtrate | place: USA: collected off the coast of southern California halfway between the port... ... | reverse complement strand
GCATGACAGAAGTTAATGGTAAAAGATTTTTAGTTGCAGACAAAACTACAAACACATTTGAACTACAAGATAAAGATGGTGTTGATATAAACAGCTCATCATTTACTACTTACACTTCTGGTGGTGTATCTAATAAAGTTTTTGAATTAACAACACCTTATACTACTGCACAACTTTTTGATTTAAAATTTGCACAGTCGGCAGACGTAATGTACGTAACTCATCCAGAACATGAGGTAGAAAAACTATCTCGTACTGGTCATACTGCTTGGACACTAACAGATGTAGATTTTACTAAAGGACCAATGCAAGATGCTAATACAACAGATACAACTTTAAATCCCGGTCAATCAGCAGTAGGTACAAGTATAGCTTTAGTTGCTTCTGCAGTTACTGGTATCAATGGTGGTAGTGGTTTTCTTTCAACAGATGTTGGTAGATTTGTTTTTTTAAGTGGAGGTTATGCAAAAATAACTGGAGTAACAAATACTACTAATGCAGTTATTACAATTATTACAGCTTTAGATAGTGCAAGTGCTACAGCAAATTGGCGACTAGGAGCTTTCTCAGATACTACAGGTCATCCTTCAACTGTAACTTTCTTTGAACAAAGATTAGTATTTGCAGGTACATCAAATCAACCACAAACAATATTTTTTTCAAGATCCGGTGATTATGAAAACATGGATGCAAATATAGGCGGTACTGTAGCTGATGATGATGCAATCATTTATACAATCGCATCTAACCAAGTTAATGCTATTAGGTTTATGACAGCAACTAGAACTTTAATTATTGGTACAGCAGGTGGTGAATTTACTGTATCTGGTGGTGGTACAGACAGTGCGGTTACACCTACTAACATATTAATTAAAAAACAATCTAACCATGGCGCAGCAAATGTAGATGCTATAGCTGTGGGAAATGCCACATTATTTTTGCAACGTGCTAAAAGAAAAATTAGAGAACTAGCTTACAACTTTGATGTAGATGGTTACATAGCTCCCGATATGACTATTCTTGCCGAACACGTTACTGAAGGTGGTCTAACACAAATAGCATATCAACAAGAACCTAATCAAATAGTTTATGCGGTTAGAGGAGATGGTGAACTAGCAGCATTAACTTACCAAAGAGAACAACAAGTAACTGCTTGGCATAGACATATTTTTGGTGGTAGATTTGGTACTGCAACGATTACAGTTACTGACTTTGCAAATATTGCAAATGGTACAAGAATAGTTTTAACAAAAGCAGATGGTACAACTACAACTTTTACATCCGCTACATCTGCTACAACTGGAAAATTTCACACTACATCTAGTAACAACCAAACAGCAACAAATCTAAAAACATTAATAGATGCTGATTCTGATTTTACAGCAACAGTTAGTAGTAATGTAGTTACAATTAAAGAGACATCACCATTGTCTATAGGATTTTTAACTATTACATCTTTAGATGATTCTACAAGATTAACAAAAACTGATGAAGGTAAAGCAGTATGTGAAAGTGTTGCTGTTATTCCAACAGACGATACAGAGTATCAAGTATATGTTATTGTTAAAAGAACTATTAATGGTTCTACAAGAAGATATGTAGAATTTTTAAACGTATTTGATTTTGATGAAACAGACAATACATCATTTAATTTTTTAGATAGTTCTTTAAGTTATAGCGGTGCTGCTGTTACAACAATATCTGGACTAGACCACCTTGAAGGACAAACAGTTTCTATATTGGCTAATGGTGCATCACATCCAGACAAAACTGTAAGCTCTGGTAGTATTACTTTAGATCGTTCTTCAACAAATGTTAAAGTAGGTTTAGCTTACACATCTTTACTACAAACTATGAGATTAAATGCTGGTTCACAAAATGGTACATCACAAGGTAAGACAAAAAGAATATATGATATAACAGTTAGAATGTTTGAAACAATAGGTGTAGAAGTAGGACCAGACCTTTCAAACATGGAGAGAATACCATTTAGGAGTTCTGCTAATTTAATGGATGAAGGTATACCACCATTTACAGGTGATAAAGAAGTAGAATTTAGAGGAAACTACGAGACAGATGGTTTTATTTTTGTTAGACAAACTCAACCTTTACCTTTTACAATTTTATCGTTATACCCAAGGTTACAGACAAATGATGGATAATAAACTACATATAATACCTTATACAAAAGATCATGGACAATTTATATTATCCTGTCAAATGAATCACAAAGTATTAGAAGCAGATAGAAAATTTATAAACTTTGAAGGGGATGCTATGAACTTAGAAGAAGATAACTTAGCATTTACAGGTATGATTGGTAATAAACCTATTTTTGCTGCTGGTATGAAAATGATTTGGGGTCAAGTTGCAGAAGGCTGGGTTATAGCAACAGAAGATATGTGGAACTATCCATTGAGTGTAGCCAAAGCAATTAAAAAAGATTTTGCTAGAGTTGCTAAAGAACATAATATAAAAAGAGTTCAAACTGCAATTAGAAAAAATTTTACTCAAGGTAAAAGATTTGCAGAGTGGTTAGGTTTAGAGAATGAGGGTTTAATGAAACACTATGGTTTTGATGGAACAGATCAATACAGATATGCGAGGATATTTTAATGAAAATTTATAACAAAATTGTTTATGATATAAATGATAATATTATAGAAGAAGATTCTTACGAATACGAAGGACCATTAACATTAGCTGATCCTGTTTCTGCGGCTGTTATAGGCGGAACTTCTTTAATGCAATATCAAGCTCAAGGTAAAATTGGAAAATATAATCAAGCAGCAGAAAATAGAAACGCATTAGTTTTAGAAGGTCAAGCAGATCAAATAGAACAAAAAGCAGAATTTGATATTGCACAGTTTAATAAAACTTATCAAAAAGTAACAGGAGAAATGAATGTTGGTCTTGCCAAATCTGGAGTACAAGTTGGTACTGGTAGTGCCTATAATATTGCTTTATCAAATGCTTTTGAAAAACAATTACAAGAACAATTAATATCTTATAATGCAAAAGTTGCAGCAAATAATAAAAGAGAAGAAGCAAACTTTGCAAGAATAAGAGGAACAATGGCTAGGCAACAAGCTAAACTTGCACAGATAGGAACTATAGCATCTGCAGGAGCAAGTTTAATGACTGTTGGTGGAGGAAGTTCTTTTGGAACTAAATCATATAATCAAGGAGTATCTGGATCAAATAAACGTCTGTTTACAACAAATTCAGCATATAGATAATGACTTATAAATTTATATTAATCTTTTTTTTTGGAGTTTTTTATTAATGCCTAAAATACCTACATTTACAGCACAAGGATCAATAGAACAATTAGCAGGTACTACTTCTAAAATTAAAATGGAATTAGATCAAAATATTGCTAGTGCATTAGCTCCAGCAACTGAAGCTATTGTTGATTATAGAATAAAAGAAACAAATGCACAAGATCAAGCAGAAGCATTAAAATTAGAAAACGACTATATAACTGATTTTATAAAAGTATCAGAAAATATTAATAGTGATGAAGTAATGTCAGTTAATAAAGATGCTGCTAACAGGTATTTAAAAAATCAATCTAATATTTTAATTAACAAATATAAATCTTTAGCAACTAATAATAATGTTGGAATTAAATTTGAAAACTATGCTTTAGCAGAAACACAAAAATCAATATTTAGAACTGATAAACAAATATCAAAAAATATTTTAACAAATTTATTTGCTGGTTATAATAAACAAAAAGAACTTTTACTTATAACAGCCGATACAGATGAAAGCGGAATAGCTAAAGGAACTTTAAAAACAGATTTAGAAAAATTAACTATTGATACTTTTACTTCACAAGTGTCAGCACCAGAGTTAAAAATTATGTTAGATTCTATACCAGTTGAAATTGATCTTATGGATGGAAATAAAAATGTTATACAACAACCTAGAAAAACTTTTTATGCTTTAAAAAATAAAAATTATTTACCTAATTTAACTTTAGAACAAAGACAAAAATTAAAAGAAAAAGCTATAACAATTATAAGACCACAAATTACAACAGAGTGGGAAAATTATACTGCATCTGTTATGGCTGGAAAAGAACCACCCGTATTTGACATGAAACTTGCAACAGAAATTATGACAAAACCAGTTGCTGATAAAATGTTACAAGAAGAATCTATAATAAAAGATACTGTTATAAATAACAATTTAATACTTACTTCTTCAGCTAAAGATTTAAACGAATTATATAAAAATATTATAGATGAATCTTATGAATCTAATACAGAACTAAAAGGTCAAGCACTAGAACAGCACTACCAAACAATTCTTAAAAAAAGAGAAGATGGTCTTAATAAAGATCCAATTAATTTTATATTACAAACAAATAATTCTGAAATTGCAAATTTAGTTTCTGAACTAGAAAATTTAAAAGGAACATCTGTTGGTTCTGGTCCAGTATTTGATTCTGGTGCAGAAGCACTAGCAATATCACAAAAAAATATAGAACTAGCAAGTGCATTAGCTTCTGAACAAACTAAATTAGGTATACCAGAATCTCAACATAGATTTATGACAAATGAACAAGCAACAGGATTTGTTAATTCATACATTGCTTTAGCAGAAAAAGGTAATCAACAAGATATGCAAACTTTAATGTTAAGTCTTGGTAATGATTATGGAATTTATGAATCTAAAGTTATAGCACAATTAAAAACAAGTGGTTTACCAGAAGGAGCAGAAATAGCTTTATCACTAGGTAATTCTGAACTTGCTGTAGAAGCATTAGCTCTTGATACTAAACAAGAAAAAGATTCATTAAAAGATTTTTTAGAAAGATCACAAGGTAATGTTGTTAATAAAATAAAATTTAATGATATTAAAATTATGATTAGTGAAGAAATGAAAGATTTTGAAGCTATATTAAGAAAAAATGTTCCATTAGATAGTAGTGGTACATTACCAGAAATAGATAAACTTATGGAATTTTTAACTTACGCAGCAATTAATAGAATGTATGGAAAAGATATGAACGCAGAAAATGCTGCTGAATCTGCTGCTAATACCTTTATGCAAAATTTTCATTTAGAAGATACTTATTTTATTCCTAAAATTTATGATGGACAAGATATATCTGCTAGTGTTGATGGAATTATAGATAAAGCAAATGTATTGAAAGATTATTATTTACCAGAATTTAATGCTGTTGCTTTTAAATCTGCAACTGAAAGAGATGAAGCACTACTAACAAATAAAATGAAATCACAAATGCAAACTAATGGTCAATGGAGAAATACTCCAGATGGAGAAGGTTTAGTTTTTGGAATAGTATTAGCAAATGGATCATTTGCACCTGTAGTAAATGAAAAAGGAGAAGAACTTGCTTTTAAATTTAATGACACAACTTACACTATTCCGGGTACTTCAGAAAACTTTAATATGAATTTAAAATATAATGAAGATGTGGAAAATGTTTATGCTATGGGTGGTGCTATTAAAGTTGATTTAGAACCTATTGTTGTAAAAGAAAATTTAAAATCTACTAATGCAGAAGAACTTACTGTTGCAGAAAAAAAAGAAGATAAAAAAAAAACAAAAAATCTTATAAAAAATTGGAATAAATATTATCAAACGGATGATAGTATAATTGGCTCTATAAAAGCAAAAGAAAGATTAAAACGTATGAATGAACCGGGTTATAAAATTCCAAATGATGCAATATCTGCTATAGAAAATGCAGCTACCAATTTTGATGGTGATGGTGGTTTTTCAAAAAAATATCTAATAGATAGCTTAACTAAAATTGGTCAAATAGAAACACAATATGAAACAAAAATACAAAGAGGAAGTAATCCAGAAATAGAAAACTTTTATGCAAGATCATATTGGCAAATAGAAGTTGATACTGCAAAAGATATATTAAAAAATTCTACTCCTGTATTTGGTAATAATTTTGAATCTACTTTTTTTAATTATGCTAAAAATGGTAATACAGCTAGACAAAGTTTATTAAATTTAAGTGATAGAGATTTAGTTAATTTATTAGAAAAAGATGACAAATTAGCTGCTAACATTGCTGCAGCTTTAGTTGTTACAAGGTTTAAGTAATATGGCACAATTTGGTTTTGGATTAAACATAAACAAGACAGCACAAGAGACAGGCTATGATCAATATAAAACTAATTTATTTGAATCATTAGGAGCTGTTGCAAAAGATAACTGGAACTATAATCCAGTAATATCTTTAATGACTTATGGAGACACTTTAGAAGCGGAAAAAGAATCAAGACTACAAAATATAGAACCTGTAGATAGAAATGTTTTAAACGAAAGATACAAAGATATAGGATTATATTTTGAGCAAGACGAGTATCAATCAGTTGTTAATATTATGGTTAATCAAAAAGAAAAAGAATTAGAAAGACAAAGCATAATTCAAAGAGGACCAAAAGGTTCTTGGAATCCTTTAGATGGTGGTTTTTATGTAGGTGCTGCAAAACTTGCAACAGGTATTGGTGTTAGTTTTCTTGATCCTATAAATATTGGTGTATCTTTTATACCTGTGTTTGGACAAGCTAACTTTGCTAGAGTTGCTGCCGCAACAAGTTTTAGAACTGCTAGACTAACAAGAGGTGCTGTAGAAGGAGCTGTTGGTGCAACTCTTGTAGAACCTCTTATTTATGGTGTGGCTCAAAAAGTACAAGCTGATTATGATCTTGTAGATAGTTTTATGAATATTGGTTTTGGTTCTGTTATTGGTGGTGGACTTCATGTAGGTGCTGGTAAATTAAAAGACATAAAAACTGCTAGAGATTTTGAAGCAAGAGTTTTAGCAAACAGAGAAAATTTAAATACAGTTGAAGGTGGAAAACCAGAGGTAAATTTTTATAAAGAATATTATCCTGCTGACAGCGAACTAATGATGAGATTAGAACAAACTGATCCAGAATTAAGAAAAAAATTATTAGCAAAAGCTATTGGTGATCAACAGTTAGATGAGCCAGCAAATGTTACTGATATAGCAAATGCTGATCCTGTAATAAATGGTACATCAACTAAACAACTTGATATACAGCTTAATGCAGCAAGAAAAAATATCGAAATAATAAAAAAAGATACAGCATTAATTATTAAAGAAGGTGGTACAGTTAATAAACAACACTTACAAAAAGCAATTAAAAAATATAATGATTTACTTGCAGAAAAACAAAAATTAAATAAAGAAGTTAGAACTGAACCTGTAGTAAATGAAGCTACAATTAATCGTAAAAACATATCAGATGATTTAGAATTAAATTCTGTAAAAGACAGTACAGTAAGAGCAGAACCAGAAGATACAAGAATAAAAGTATCAGAAGAAAGATTGTTAAAAATAAGAACAGCACAATCTGAAAAAGGATTAAATTTAAAATTTGGTCCAGAAGATACAACATTAAAAACTGCTTCAGAACAATTAGATGAGGTAGATTCTAAATCGCAAGAAATAAAAGATATTGCGGCTGATTATATTAACTGTAGTAATGGAAATTAACAATGGCTAAAAACACCTGTTTAACAAGAGTACAAAATTTACTAAAAGGTTCTTCAATTAAATCTGTTAAAAGAGATGAAATAATAAATTTAATTAAACAATCAATAGCAGAAAAAAAAAGAGCAGGAATAGATAGTGTTAATGTAGATAAAATTGCTAAAGATGTAACAGAACAAATAAAAGCACAAAAAATACAAGATAAAATAAATGCTGTTAATGATGAAATATTAGTAAGAAAAAAAGTAGAAGAACAATTAGAAAATTTTAAAGATGATCCGGAGAATGGTTTAATATCATTATTAGTTGGTACTAATGACTTAACAACTGGTGCTAGACAATCTGTAGGTGTTGCACAAAACGCTGCACAAGGTCAATTAATTGCAGGTTTTAATGCTGAACTTAAAAATGCTAATTTAGAAGGTATGTTTGATAAAGCAGATACAAGGCTTCAAGAAGAAATTTCTATAACAATGGAAGAAATTTCTTTAGGTACAGAAGTAACAACAAAAAATAAAGATGTAATAAAATTAGCTACAATAATGGAAAATTATTCTGAACTTGTTAGACAAAAATTAAATGCTAGAGGAGCTAACATTGAAAAAATGTGGGGTTATATTGTTAAACAATCTTATGATCAATTTAATGTTAGAGCTGCTGCAAATAGATTAAATAAAAAATTAGAAGAAATAACTGTACCAGAAAATTTAAAAGGTAAAGATATAAATTATCATAAAAATTTTACAGCATGGAAAAATTTTATAATGCAGTATTTAGATGGTGATAGAACATTTGCTAATACAGATGATATAGATAATTTTTTATTAAATGCTTACAATTCTATTGTTGGTAATAAAATACAAATAGCTGAAGGAGCTGGTAATGTTTTTGGTACTAAAAATGTAGCAAAAGGTGCAAATTATAAAAGAGTATTACATTATAAATCAGCAAAAGATTGGTTTGCTGTAAATGAAAAATTTGGCACAGGATCTTTAAAAGAAACTTATTTTTCTGGATTAATGACCGCTGGAAGAAATATGGGTATGATAGATACTCTTGGAACTAAACCAAAACAAAACTTTGAAAAAATTAGATATGCAATTCAACAAAGATTAGTAGATAGTGAAAGATTAAATGCTGCACAATCTATATCTTCTTATGCACCATTTGATAAATATATGAAAGTTGTAGATGGAAGTATTCATACTATTGAAGGTGGTAGTATTGGATTTGGTGTAGCAAAATGGTCAGCAATAACTAGAGCTATAGGTAATATAGCTAAACTAGGTGGTGCAGTTATATCTGCTGCTGCTGATTTGGGTATTTATGGATCAGAAATGAGTTTTCAAGGTAGAAATTTTTTAGGTGGAATGTATGAAGGGTTCAGAGGTTTAGCAAGAAGAAAAAATACACAAGATAAAAAAGATTTAGTTGAAGGAATGGGTTATTTAGCAGAGGGTATAGTATATGATGTTTCTGGTAGACACACAGTAGGTGATAATTTAACTAAAGGTTGGACTAGAATTCAAAGAACATTTTTTAAATATAATTTACTTTCTTGGTGGACCAACACTTTAAAAGAAAACGCAATGTTAGGTATGGCTAACTATTATGCTAAACAAAAAAATTTAAGTTTTGATAAATTAAATAAACCACTACAAGAATTTTTTGATTTGTATAATATTGATTCTGTAAAATGGGATGTAATTAGAAAAAATGGAATGGCAAAAGCAGATGATGGAACTGAATTTATTAATATTGCAAATTTAGATCAAATATCAGATGCTGATATAAAAAGAATAACAGGTATAGATAATTTAAGTAAAACAGAACTACAAATAGAAAAAGATAAATTTAAGTATTCAGTATCTGGAATATTATTAGATAGATCAATATATGCGGTTATAGAGCCAGATGCTAGAGTAAAAGGTATTATGACACAAGGTTTATTAGCAGGAACTGGTATGGGTGAAGCTATTAGATTTGTAGGTCAATTTAAAGCATTTCCAATGTCTATTATGAATAAAGTTTTAGGAAGAGAAATGGCTTATATTAGGAAAGGTAAAAGATTAGGTGGTTTAAGTACAGAAGCTGGTAGAGCAGAAATAGGAAGAGGAATAAGAGGAATGGCTGCATTAGTTATAACTTCTGGTTTTATGGGTTATATGGCAATGACTATGAAAGATTTATTAAAAGGAAAAGAACCAAGAGATCCTACAAAATTTAAAACAATAATGGCTGGTTTTTTACAAGGTGGTGGACTAGGTATATATGGAGATGTATTATTTAAAGAACAAAGAGATGCAGGTTCTGTTATTGCTGGTTTAGTTGGTCCAGCTCCTACAACAGCAGTTGATCTTGGTTTAGCACTTCAATATGCTCTTCTTGGAGAAGGCGGAAAATCTGGTAAAGCTGCTTATAGAGCAATAAGTTCTAACATACCTTTTTTAAATTTATTTTATATAAAGATAGCTTTTGATTATTTAATAGGTTTTCAAATTATGGAAACAGTAAATCCGGGTGTATTAAAAAGAGTAGAAAGAAGAATGAAAAAAGATTATAATCAAGAATATTTATTTACAAAACCCTCAACAAGTAATAAAGGTTTTTAAGTTATGACAGTATCAAGCACAACAGTAAAAAATTCTTACTCCGGTAATGGTAGTACAACCCAATTTCCATACGGGTATAAAATATTTGCAGATTCAGACTTAATCGTAATTATTAGAACAGACAGCACAGGTGTTGAAACTGTTAAAACTTTAACAACACATTACACAGTATCTGGAGCAGGAGATGCTTCTGGTGGTAATGTAACTTTTACTTCTGGTAATACTCCAGCATCCGGTGAAACAGTTGTAATAATTAGAGAAGTTCCGCAAACTCAAGCGATAGATTATATCGCTAATGATCCATTCCCTGCGGAATCTCACGAAGAGGGTTTGGATCGTGCAACCATGACCACTCAACAGGTTCAAGAAGAACTTGACAGATCAATAAAATTATCAAGAACAAACACAATGACATCTACAGAGTTTACTGTAGGTTCAACAGATAGAGCAAATAAAGTTTTAGCTTTTGATAGCTCTGGAGAAATTTCAGTAACACAAGAATTAGGTACTTTTAAAGGTAACTCTGCAACCACTACTACTGCTGCTTTTGTACAAAGAGATATTGTTAAAGCAACTACTACAGCTCAATTAAATAATATTTATATTTGTGTAGCAGATAGTGTTATTGGAGATACTTTAACAGATACAGATCACTTTGAACTTTTGGTAGACGCAGTGTCTGCTGCAACTTCAGCTACCGCTTCTGCTACTTCTGCAACTGCTTCAGCTAGTTCAGCAACAGCCGCTGCAAGTTCTGCTTCAACAGCTTCTACTCAAGCATCTAATGCTTCAACCTCTGCAACTAATTCAGCTAACTCAGCAACTGCTGCCGCAACTTCAGCTACAGAAGCTGCCGCTTCAGCTGATGCTTTTGATGATGTTTATTTAGGATCTAAATCTTCTGATCCATCTACAGATAATGATGGTGCTGCTCTAGCAGCAGGTATGCTATATTTTAACACTACTAATGATGTTCTTCGTGTTTATTCTGGTTCAGCTTGGCAAGACGCAGCTATTAATTCTACTGGTGTTGTAACACTTGCTGGAACACAAACTTTAACAAACAAAACTTTAACATCTCCTAAAGTTGGTACTTCTATTTTAGATACCAATGGAAATGAATTAGCTAAAGTAACAGCGACTAGTTCAGCAGTAAATGAATTTACAGTAGCCAATGCAGCAACTGGTGGTAATCCTACTTTATCATCAACTGGTGGAGATAGTAATATTGATTTAGATTTATTAGCCAAAGGTACTGGTCATGTAACTATTAGAGGTAATACAAATCCTGGTACAATTCAACTTAACTGTGAAAACAATTCACATGGTCAACAAATAGTACCACAACCACATTCTGTAGGAAGTAGTGCAGTTCACACTTTACCAGATATTACAGGAGATTTAATAGCTGGAAAAATTGGCGGAACTAATTTTACAGATAGTTTGTTAGTTGGTCATGCAACTCATGGAACTCTAAGTACCGCTATAAGAAATACTGGAGTTGGATTAGGTGCTTTAGATGCCTTAACTTCTGGAGATAAAAATACAGGATTAGGAAGAAATGCTGGTAGTGCTATAAATACTGGTTCAAGAAACACATTAATAGGTCAAGCTGCTGGTCAAGCTCTAACAACTGCATCAGAAAATACAATAGTTGGAGATTCTGCCATGACTACAAATACGTCATCTGGAGCTTATAATAGTGGTTTAGGTGTAGGAACATTAGCTGCAGTAGATAGTGGTGATTATAATTTGGCTTTAGGATGGCAATCTGGTGATGCTTTAACATCTGGAAAAGGAAATGTAATAATTGGAGCAAATGCTGATGTTTCTAGTAACACAGGCGACAGACAATTAAAAATTGCTGGTTATGATGGTTCAACAACTACAACTTGGATTGATGGTAGTAGTTCTGGAGTTTTAACTTTCAATGCTGCTAATGTAACACAACAAGCATTAACATCTTCATCAAATGCTGTGGCTTGGGATGCTTCTGCTAAACCAAACGCAGTTCATATTACAACTGAAAACACAACTTTCTCTGCACCTACTAACAATGTTGAGGGTGCGTTTATTGCTTTAGAAATTAATTACAATGGTTCACACACTATTGCTTTTAATACTGTATTTGAATTTGCAGCATCAACTGCACCAACATTCACAAGTACAGATGGTAAGACAGATATATTGGTATTCAGATACAATGGTGCTGTATGGCAAGAAGTAGGTAGAACATTAAATTTAAGTGAGAGTTAAAATATGTATGCAATAGTAGAAGATAACAATATAACAAAATTTATTAACAATCCTAAATCTATAGTTATAGGAGATGTAAGATACCCAGCTAAAATATTTCAGCTTTGGTCAACATCAGAATTAAATGCCATAGGAGTTTATGAAGTAATAACTGATTCATCTAATTTTAAAAATCAAGAATATTACATTAATACAAATGAACAATATAACTTTGCAGACAATCAAGTTACAAGATCATGGGGAACTGCTACACCAAAAAGATTAGAAGATGAAAATGCTGTTGATGAAAATGGTGATCCTGTATTAGATCAAGATGGAGTACAATTAATTAACTATGGCTTAAAAACTGAAAAGAAAAAAATTGTAAAAGCACAAGCTAGTGGATTATTAGAAAAAACAGATTGGCATAATCATAAAGCACTAGATGATGACACATACACAATCCCTGATGATGTCAAAACTTATAGAGCAAATGTTAGAAGTAAATCAAATGAAATGGAAACTCAAATAGATGCTTGTACTACTGTTGAACAATTAGAAACTTTATACATATACACAGAACAAGATGATGGTTCTGTTACAAGACCATTAGCTGAATTTCCTAAAGAGGTTGTCTAATGCCACTTATACTTGGAACTAATTCCATAAAAGATACAGGCTATGATGTTGCTAACTCATTAAGATTTGATGATGGTGATAGTGCATATTTAGAAAGAAATTTTTCAACCACACAAGATAGTAGAAGAAAATTTACTTTTTCTGCTTGGGTAAAAAGAGGTAATCTAACAACATCTACTAATATATGGGGTTCAAGTGAAGGAAGTGGAGAAGGATACAACTCTCTTAAATTTGAAAATCATAAACTTCAATATCTATCTGGTAATACATCAAACTCTGGAACTCAAGTAAATCTTGAAACAAATAGATTGTTTAGAGATGTATCATCTTGGTATCATATTGTACTAGCTGTTGATACAAGTCAAGGAACTGATTCTAACCGAATAAAGTTTTATGTAAATGGCTCACAAGAAACAAGTTTTAATACATCAACATATCCTTCACAAGATACAGATTTATTAACCTCAACAACTCCACAGATGACTATTGGAATGAGAGATTTAAGAGGAACTAATGCACAATTTTGGGATGGTTATATGTGTGAAGTTGTTTTTATTGATAATCAACAATTAGCACCAGATCAATTTGGAGAATTTGACGAAGATAGTCCTACAATATGGAAACCTAAAGATGTATCTGGTTTAACCTTTGGCACAAATGGATTTTATCTTGATTACGAAGATAGTTCAGCTTTAGGAGATGATGTATCTGGAAACTCTAATGACTTTACAGTTAATAACCTTACAGCAGCAGATCAATCTGCTGATACCTGTACCAATAACTTTGCGGTATTAAATAATTTAGTTCCAAATGCAGCTACCTATTCAGAAGGAAATCTTAAAATTACTACGAGTAGCAATTGGGAATCTAGCGGTCAATCTATTCCTGTTACTCAAGGAAAATGGTATGCGGAATTTATAGGAGGAAGTACTAATGCTATAATAGGTGTTGAAGATTTTGATCTTGTGAATACTTGGTCAGTTCTTTATTTTGGTTCTAGTGCTAATGGTGTTGGTTATTGGAATGCTTATGGTGGACAACTTTACAAAAACAATAGTTACTCATCTTATGCTGGTGGTGCTTATGGCTCAACTGATATTGTTGGAATACATTTGGATATGGATAATAAGTTTGTTTATTTTAGTATAAATGGCACAATGCAAAATTCTGGAAATCCAGCTTCTGGTAGTTCAGGTACAGGCGGAGAAGCTTTGAGTGGTACAACTTATGTAATGGGTGGCGGTAACTATACAGGCAGCCTTCAAGCAAATTTTGGCTCTCCACCTTATAGTGAAAGTGGAGGTAATACAGATGCTAATGGATATGGAAATTTTAAGACAGCACCAACAAGTGGATATTATTCTCTTAATAGCAAGAACCTAGCGGAGTTTGGATAATG
>VMHT01219843.1_pt1 | contig 14405 bp, 29 predicted proteins | sample 4693611 | NCBI WGS metagenome assembly VMHT01 (sample SAMN12280063, study PRJNA550983) | marine metagenome | isolation source: seawater sampled from same location over 5 years 0.02-0.2 micron viral filtrate | place: USA: collected off the coast of southern California halfway between the port... ... | reverse complement strand
ATGGCACTACCTTAATTCCGCTTTGCGATTGACCAGAATAAGGAGTAAAATCAATTGCTACAACTTTGAATTGATAGGCTACTGCTTCTTCAAGTTTTATCCTGCTCCGAAATTTGTTAAATGGAATTTTAGCTAATGGACATAGCATGATATCGACATCTTCAAATGATGTTTGGTACTCGGTTGGTTTTTTCCACCCAATATGCTTATATCGCAATTTCGTCTGGTCTAAACCTAAATGACTGTTTACAATTGACCTTCTGGAACTATCTGCTCCAATCAATAATAGTTCGTACTTGTTTACATCCAATGTTTCTAGACCAGATTTTAATAGACCTAGATTCATTTCATGCGTATTATTGACTACAATTCCTATACGAATGGTATAAGATTTAGTTTTATTAATAGAAATAGGTCTAATTGCATTTGGTACAATGGTTACGCTAGATGCCACCTTATCAATTTTCTTTGCCAGATGCTTGTTGGTTGTCCAAACATCACTAGCAATTCTCATTGTATCAATTATGCATTGCTTGGTATTGTGCCGTTTCCAAAATTGAATATTTGGATGGTTGTCTGGTATATTCCAGTAATCATCTACATCAACAATTAGTCTGGTTGATGTCGGCATGGAATTCCATAGATGTAGTGCTTGTTTATGAAAGTATGGATTATAAGTAATGGTTCTGGATACTACAATTACATCATACTTCAATAATTCAGAAAATTGCTGAGACAAAAAATCTGCGCAAAAATCAATTCTTAGCCCTATTTCCGATAAATCTTTAAAAGGATTATAGATGCGATGGAAAATAGTTCCATCCATATGTTTTATCGAATCAGTACAAACTAAAATTCTCATCGTTCTCTAAAAAAAGTATTCCCGCAATCTGGGCAATAATGTTCAATCATTAATGGAGTAAACCCTCTTAATATAGTTCGTTTACTATCGCAAAACTTGCAATCTCCAGTTTGTATATCGCAATCTGTCTTTTTAAACTTTACATAAACTGTAAGAGCAAATAGTGCCAGAAAAAAACCAATAGCTAGAGATATTATGCAGGAAATCATACCCCAGTAAATTTATCGCCATTTCTGGTAAATGTGGCCCACATGTACTTATCTGGATTCGACTTTTTGTAATCGTTTACCAGTTTCTGCCATTGTAGATGTTTCTTAGTAATTGGACTTGTCAAAACTTGTTGTCTAGATGCAGGACTATCATCGGTTGCCGCTAGTCTGTAAACATCGATATATCGCATAAACTCAGCAGGACAATTACCCCAACCATGAGATGTAGTAATGATGTCCATTCCGAACTGTCTTTTTCGGCCCAGAATTGTAGCTAACTCACTTTCAATCTGACCTCTCATATATGTATTGGCATCATCCAGAATTAGAGTAAAATTGTACCAATCCCCATGCTGTTTTCGGGTAGTTGGTTCACCATTATTGGTTATGCATTTTTTAAGCATATATGGAAAAGTAGGTTCTCCAGTTATCAACTTTGATTTTTCTTTTGCTGACTTGTATATGACAACTGCACATCCAGACCAATTATCTGGTACTTCCTCAATCATGTTATAATGAGTAAACATTGGATCATCATATAATGCCTCTTGACCATCTGGATCTACACATAAAAACCTTTCTCCTTTTGATATTCCTAGTTTCATTATGCGTAACAATTCAGTAGTCTTTCCAGATGCAGGCTTACCGAATAACGCCACCATTTTTGCTTGTCTCATATCTTATTTTTTTCCGCTACCGCGATAATTCATTAATCCATTCTCATGCTTATACTTTGTATAATTACTCATAGATGAAAATTTGCCAATTAACTCTGGATTAGATTTAGATGTTTTGGGTACACCATCTCCCAGATTAAATTTTACGCCAGAATACATACATGTTTCTGATCCGGTTAGATTACTAGTATCTGGTTTTACTGATTTACTTCTTACTGGTTCTTCATCAGCAATATCTCTAGCAGTAATTACATTATCCATTTCTCTGGCCCTGCGTACTGCTCGTTGATGCTCTGCGGAATGCTTTTCTTCCTCCAGTTCTGCATCTCCAGACCATGTACCAGATACTTTATTCCATGCTTTACTCCAACCCATTGCAATGTACCTTTTGTACCATTTGTATAAACCAGTTACAGTTCCCATTCCATATGTAAGGAATAATGTTAAGGCCAGATACCACGATGGAGTAACATAGGTTTTTTTCCAACGTAGATACAGTTCCCATGCACGCTTTACTTTCTGGCGATTATGCGCATCAGCAGTATGGTTACCAACATCTTCTCCATGTAGTTTAGAATTAAGATTGGCAAATAACATGTCTGTTACTTCCGTTGTCGCATCAGATGAAAAGGAATACATTTCATCAGACATTTCAGAATCCATTGCATCTGGCGAATCTTCATCAGTAAATACACTATTAAACCAGTTCCTACTGTTGGATGTCTCTGCATCTTCTGGAATAGAATCTGCTACATCTTCAACTTCTGGAATTGCATCGGCTACTTTTTCATCTTGATACCAACTATCAAATGAATCAGATTCTAAATCCAAATTGATATCATTCTGGTTCTCCAGATTCGTATGGTTCTGGTTCTCCGATGGATTCGATTCCTTGTTCTGGTTCTTCGATTGTAGATTCTTCAACATTATCTTCTGCTATTTCTGAAATTTGAGATTTGTTTTTTGCCGATGTAAGACATTCCATAACCATCTGTAACTGCTTTACATCATTTTTTTCGGATACTGCATCCATTATTTCTTTTACATCCACGTTGTCAATAAATCTGCTTAGTGAAAATCCAAGTTCTACCAGTTCTCGTTTTATCTGTGTTTGACCTCCAGAATAAGACAATGTAACTGGACATAAAACTATTTCGTTAGTATCAGTATATACCAACATTAGCACTACATCATCTTCATCATCATTTAGCTTGATGGACATTTTTTGAGCAAATGCAAGTTGATGGGCCGTTTTCATTATGCCAGATTTTACAGATGTTATCTGTTCCTGCGGAATCTGCTTTACCGCCATCATTAACATATCTTTTATCATCTCTTTAGTTTGATTATGTAAATAGGTGTTTTGTTTTCAGTTTTGGATTTAATCATGTCAATTTCAGCTACCATTGATTTACATGCGCGTAGCATTCTAGTTCTTAATGCTCCAGTAGGTGCAAGGTCATTTTCTACACATATATGATGTAATAATTTGGAACTGGTGGTTTCCTTTAACACTTCCATTGATGCCTTTATTACAGAACGTAAATAAGGTGAGTATGTATCACTTTCCATTGTTGCAAAATTAGTCAAAAGAAAATGCCCAGAACCAACCATTTTTAATAGTGTTTCTAGGCATCTGTGTACGTTTTGTGCCAGATAGACAATCTATCTGGCACACAAAATCAAACTTGAATTACTGGTTTGTTACCATGTTACCATCAATTTCTTATAAAGATTATTTAAACAGTAGTAACTGGCCTTTTTTTGGAGTTAGACTAGACTTGACTATATCAATAGAATTCGTCCAGAGATTAGGCTTGTCTTTATTAAAATAAGTGATACGATAAAGCCTATCTCCATTTTCTTTTGTGTACATGTATTCGGCATATCCTGCCGTAGTTCTATATACTTCCATCGTCCAGAGAATTTTCGTTTGTAACTCTAAGAACTACATCGTAACATCTAACTGGATTAGGATTGCCAACTAATCTGGCCCTACGTTGAACAAAACCCAAAGACTTTAGCAATGCACCTAATTTCTTATCGCTTAGATTATGCATTCCAGATAGTTCGGTTAACTTCTGTAAAATCATCGTAGTAGTCATAGTTTCTCGTCTGGCATAATGACCATCAGTATCTGGATTATATGGCATGAAATAGTGCGTGAGCAATCCTTCTTCGCTGAATTCCACCATGAACTGTTGCTTGTATCCAGATAGGGTGGATTCTTCATCCTTTGTGACCCAATATTCAAAATTATTTTTGTAGAGATATAACGCATCTGCCCAGACATCATTCATATCTATTTTTTTGAATGAATCCCAATCAATACTATCAATTTCAAATGGCATGAACCTCCTGCTTCCAGTTAAATCAGTAATAAACTCCTTATCGTTTACTGTTGCCAGAAATGATGCTCGATGCGGCATCACTTCCTCCAATCGGCCATAAGACTTTCTAACCTTAATGTCTGGTCTGGTAATGGCGTTTTTGATTTCGTTGTAATCTCGCAAATTGACTTTCTTCAACATGTCATCCAGATGCAGTATCATATACTGCGCAATTGCGATTACACTATCCTTACTTCTGGGATCAAAATTGCCATCAGTTTTAATGTATTCGCGCATCTGTTCTGGTAATAGTTCCTCAATCAGAAAGCCTTTTTTCAGACCTTGTTCTCCAACCAGTACTATGCATAAATGGTTATAGCAGTTATCATCGCGCAATGCATTGGCAACTGTACCAACCAACCATTTACGCCAGTATGTAAATAGGTATTCTTTTTCATCAGAACTATACCAACTAGCTACCTTAATGCAATCAGTAAATCGCCTAATGCTACCAGTATCCTTGACATCAGATAATCCATTTAGATACTGTTTTACTGGATCAATCTCTGGAGTAAAATCAGAATCTAATAGGGTGAAAAGTTTGTTGGGACTTGTTGCCAGATTATCCCAATTATCTTGACTATTCTTGAACCTAGTATTTTTCAATTCCCTGCTAATGGAATTAATGGTTCTGTCTTTCATGCGCATCCACCTCTTATCTACCAGATACTCCAGACAACCTTTAACGACATTATATCTAATAGTATAATTGGCCCTTAGATGATTTTCAACTCTCTGGTCTTTATTCATTCGTTCGCCATCTGGCGCACTTGGATTCAAATCTCTTATTTCCATGTTTCTTTGTTTTTTTCGTTCCAATCTAACTTTTCAAAATATTGCAATGGACATCCATCAGTTATTGCGGCATCTAGTGCATCATATTTCGATAATCCGTAATCTATCCACTTTTGATAATGGATCCATATTAATCTAATCTCTATTGGCATATCAACCAATTCAAATGTTGGGTTATCGTAATTACCGACAACCGATAGAAAAAGCAATTCCAATGTCAATTCCTGCATCTGCGCATAGGAATCAATTATTAGTTTGGCATCGCGCTCTATCTGCTCCTTACCAGAATCCGTTTGATTGAATTCTTTGGCCCTTTCGTAACGCCAGAGCATTCTGGATAATGCATCTTTCAATTCAGACATATCGGAATGGCTATAAGTGATTTACATGCGCAAGGTTCTACGCCTATCAATTTGCTTAAATAAGCAATGATATTAACGACCTTTTGCCTATCTGCTCCAGACCACCAATTCGCGGCTAAACCATCTTCATACTGCCAAATCATAAACTGAATCTGGTCATAATCAAACTGGCGCACCATGTTCTTGAATGCACTACTTAATCCACTTTTCATAGTCTGTCATTTTAATTTTGTTAGAACCGCAATTGTAACTAGTAAATAACACATTCACCAGAGTACGATGTGTTACTGGAGTATCGGAAATTTCCTCCAGATACTGCGCTAATTCAATTACCCTATCAAATGGCATTTCCTGCGGATAGGCAACATGCTTTCCTAATCGCATTTTCGTCCATCCTAAACCACTTTGGACTGGATAGGACCAATCGTATGCGCTTAACTGTCGCATCAAATATTCCTCTAAACTCATTTTTTGTTTTTCCATTGTTTTAAAATTAAAAGGTCTGGACTTGCGCCCAGACCTATGTTTTTTTTATCCGTAAACTACATCTCCTAGTGAACAACATTGAAACCAGACATCAGCAGTAATTGCATCTGTATTATCGTCCAAAAAATCCGAAAAATGTTTCCTCTGTTGCGAAAATAATTGCCATCCCTTTGCAATGTTCTCCAGACTAATGATTCCGATTTCTTCATCTTCTGGTTCTTCTGCATCCAAAATTGCAACTGAATAACCCGACCATATATACTTTGCAAATTTAACTGAGAATGATTCTCCATTTAGATTGCTTTTTTTGGCCCAGTTTCTAATGGCTAAAAATTCATAATCTGGAAAATCGGCCCAATAATTAATACCGCCCTCGAGCGCAGTTACAATTAGAGATTCAAAATCATCATAATCAATTACGTATTCTACTGCAATTACCATTTCATTTTCTGTCTTTTTCATGCTTTCTAGTTTTACATATAAATTTCTCGGTTTAACTTCTCGAACTCATTGGTTACCAGTTCATATTTTTCAACTAACCCTTCGCCATAACCATCCAATTCCAATGGCTTTGGTATGTCTCCAGTTCTATTAGTAGAATGTAACGTATGATAATACCATCCACCTTCTTCTGGGCCTCCGTAGTGCTGAAACCTTTCGTAAAGAACTCTGGTTAAGGAAATCGGAAATTCTAGGTAAAGTGTTTCAACAAGTTTATTTGGACTATCATAATTTGCACCAGAAAGACTTAGCACTTCATACTCTGAAATTTTGCTCAAGAAAAATTCTTTTGGTTCATTACTGTAAGCCTTTTTATCGCCCCTCAAGACGATTGCGGCAACCCTACATCCTGCCGTTGTTCTAATTACTGTTTGTAATGTGTACATGCTTAAAAATTTTTAGTTAAATGATTAATTGTTTTCACCACAAAACCCGATGCTCAATAAAGAACATCGGGTAAGATTAGGTATGTGATTATATCTACTGCTCTTCGCTAGAATCAAAGCAATCTCCAACCACATTAGGAATTGCAACTACCATCTTTCTGTCGATATCTTGTAGATGCCTAAAACTGCTATCTACTTTGCTAACTGCATTTACAAAATCCATTCGCTTACCTTCTGCCATTGCTAGAGCAAAAAGAACTATCTGTTCTATTTCTTGATCTGGTAAGTTTATCTGGATTAGATACTCAATCAAATCTACTTTACTGTTATCATAATTACTATGTGTCATGCTTTCTAGTTTTTTACTGGTTAACAATCAATTCTAAGTTCTTTCTATGAATTACGTATTCATCACCATAGGCATTATTAATGCCCTTATCCTTGCGCCATCCTTTTGCGCCAGTTCCTGCATCTGGATTAGCATAAAATGATGAATGCCCTACATACTTGTTCATCATGCTTGACCATCCTTTGCCCCTCTCAATATCTCTTACCCTAACTCTAGTATAACTGCTAGGTTCTAGGCCGATTATTTCCACCATTTTCTTACTGCCATTTTTCATGTTGGCTAGTACTTCTAATTCTGATTTGATTTCTGAATGTTCCATTGTTTTAAAATTAAATGGTCTGGACTTGCGCCCAGACCATGATTAAACTTATTAGTAACTACCCTCTCCGTTGAATATTCCAAAACTGTTAAGTACTGCATTGCTTGGTATGTACGCATCTCCACCAAACTCTGCTTTTTTCTCAGCAAACAACTGGTCATTCATTCGGCCTTTATGATGGCCTCCACATGACTTAGTAACTTTGATATTGGCAAGTTCTTGATACTTGTCAAAAAAGTTCCCTTTTCCATAATCTGGAACATCCCTTAAAAATTCTAAGTTGGCTAATGCCTCTGCGATTAACTCCTTTCTGTAATCTTCTGGAGTAACATCATTTTTGCTTGGATAGGTTAGATTGCCCAGTTTCTGCTCAAAATACCTAATTGCCTTTTCTTTTGTTCTCATGTTTACTAGTTTTTAGTTTAAAGAAATGATTTCTAGCAAAGTACAGAAAGTATTTCTATCTCGCAAATTAAAAGTTGAAAGTTCTAATGACTACTGGTAACATTTACCACTAAAAACTCTGTATCCCTTACTGTTACTGCGTTATAGGTGTGCCAGATAGCATCGCACTATCTGGCACAAATAGTTTCCCATACGAAAAAAAATTGACATAAACATCCACCAAAAAAATTAACTATTGAAAAAAATGATGGGCCATTTTCTAAAAATGGTTTTTATGGCCTGATCGCACAATGAAAATTAGTTTTTGATTTGGATTGTGCGAATGGTATTACTCCAGAAATGTTAGGACAAAAAAAAGCCGCATTCCTGCGGCTATTACAAACTATATAATTGGAGTTTAGGACACCAGAACCACTAGTACAATCAACATCAATAACCATCCTAATCCAAACTGTTCAATAGACCATGAATATGCTCCAGTATCATTCATATCCTGCAATTTCATGGTAATACTCAATGGCATTTTTGATGCAAATTTATCAGCATCTATTGCTGAATCAAACATCTGAGAATTCAATTTTGCTCCAGATGGAAATGCTACTTTATATTCTTTAACCATCTATTGTATCGTTATATAATTCCTCCGCGTATTCAATTTGCTCTCTAATATCTTCATCAAATGAATCATACATTGCTTGACCTTCTTTGATATTCGCAATCCAAAGGTCTGCAATTACCCTTGTATTAATTTTAGAAATAGGAATTCCAAATACATCTTTTGGCCCTTCGTAACCTATTGTATGATAAGATATATACCACCTATCCAGTAACCGCCTAATGGCCTCAGACTTCCTATTTGTTAGTCTTTTTTTACTCATCTTAATTCTGGATGTGAACCGCGATAATTGTCCAGAAAATCATGTACGTAGTAACTGGCAATTGATGCGATTAAAATGATTATTACTATTCTTTCAATGTTCATAATTGTAATTTTTGATTGTTAATACCCTCGTCTAATAGCCTTTACTAATGCTCGTTTTATGTAACCTAAATCGCTTTTTAATGCTCCTAAATCATCTTCCTTATTTACATTAAATCGTTCTTTGCCATAACCCCAGTTAAATACTTTATTATGGTTTCTGTCCTCAATTGTTACAAATTGAGATTTAACACGAATAGGCAATAGGTCTAAACTCATTCCAATTGTACCACCGAAATAAGAATCAGCATCTAGATATTTTTCATCGGCCTCCTTAATTAGCTTGTTTACTTCGTCTATTCTTCTCTGCAATGCAGGAGTAATTCTTTTTTTATTTACCATAATAATTGATCTGCGTAATAACTATTTGTATTTTTCTTGGTTCTCGTTTTTTGATGTCTGGCCTTATATGCTTTGCGTTTTTTTTCTGCCAGACTTCTTTTTCCTTTACTCATTAAACTACCATAATCATCATATCCAATAGCACCAACAGATGCTATCTTTTTACCGCCTTGAAAAACATCAATTTTTTTGCCTTTTAAAGTTGATGGTTTAACAGTAACTCCAATTCGTTTGGCTTGTCTCCTAGTGTGTAAACTTACAGAATACGCCATGCCAGAATTAATAATGTAATTACTCCTGCCATTTTTAATACTGTACCTAACTCCTTGTGATATAGATCTGGCCTGCCGAAATGTTTCATAAAATCCGCGCAATTATTCCACCAGACTGTAAACATGCCAGACTGAATAGATTCAAACCTATTAAGAATTTCATCTGGAGTACAATCCATCATGTTAGATTCGTAAATCTGCATGGATGTTTCGTTTGCCATAAACTCACAAATGGAAATTACACGTTTGCCCCTACTGCCAAAATCAGCAATAGTACCATCGTCTGAATTCACTACAATTCCGTAGTGATTTAGAAACGGAAAACCTAACATTGGCCTAGATATAATATTACCGTTCCTCATAGTATTTTTGCTCTAACCATCTGGTAACAAAAAATGAAATAATGGATGCTAACACTACTGCCCCTATTTGGAATAGAATTTTATTGTAATTCATAGTCATTAATTTTTGCGGCAACATACTCTGGATTCGTATATTTTTTGGCCCATCTATATTGCTCAATTATTTTATGTCCTGCCAGTTCAATATTATCCAAATAATAATTTAACATGCCATCTAATTCTAATTCATTTTGAACATAGACAACTGGACATGGTTCGATATCGGAAAACACCGAATTGCCAGAACTGAATGTAAGACATTTGGTTAACATTGCCTCTAGACCAGATTTACCAACTCCACCAGAATAACCCATTTCTGGATAGTGATTTCCTGCTAACTGGTCAACAAAAAAATGGCATTTACTTTTCTCGGAAATAGTTTCCTGCCATGTAGAATTAGACCATACTTTGTAGTTACATGGCATATCCATTTTTAACTTGTCAATTGACCTTTGGATAGCTTTACTGCCTTTTTTATCAGTACCTATTTTGTGATACGGAGAATGCCCAATGGTTAATTCATTATTCTTTTCCAGAATTGGAATTTCTTCAAATGGATGCACATACATTCGTTTGTGATGTCGGCAATGTTTCCATAAATCTGCCATGCAAAACACGTTGATTGAATATTGCTCTATTAATGCATCTATCACATCCGTATGTCGTAGATAATGGCTATCTGTAATAAGAACTGTTTTATAACCATCTAGTCTGCTCAAATCAACTTCTAGTAATGCTCCAGAACCTGCAAAGATGTAATGATTGATATCATTACCGCCAGAATCTAAATCTGTAATATTTCTAGGGATAGTAGTTAGTTGTTTGTCGTAACCTTTTGGATCTGGAAACTTGATGTAAATAGCACAGTCTAGTTGTTTCTGGAGCATAGCCGCGCCAGAAAAAGTAGTATCAATTGCTATTATCGCATTATTCATTTTTGCAGTAAATAATAAGCTAGTATCACAAGGACAATTCCAATGATAATTCTGTAATCAAAATCTTTACTAGTTGTAGCAGTTACAACCGCCTCTGGTAACTCCGTACTGTTTCGCTCCAGATAGTAATCTCTAGGTGTACCAGTATAAATTAATGGATAACTAGTATTGTAACCGATGTAAGAAATTCTAGCAACAGTACCAATGCGCTTTTCCATAGAAAAATAACCAGTAGCATCTGTAACAGTTCCTGCTACCATATCACCTTGATACATATCTTCCAAAATCACATGTGCACCAATTAAAGGTTCTTTGGTTTCCTTATCCTTTATATATCCTTGTACCTCAGTCATTATTTGCGATTAAATAGTAATGCTATTAACGTAAATGCGGCTATATAGCTAATGAATAGCACCATACCTACTTTGAATAATTCTGTATCTGGAATTTTAGCATCTACCTTAATTGATTGCTCTCCAGAAATTAACCTATTAAAATTCTCAATTGCCTCGTTCATATCTTATTTTTTTGCCGCGTGTACTTGATACAAATTACCAGATTGATATACTGTTGCATGATAACCTTTCTTGCGATATTCATCTGCCTTTTGCATCGCTTTGTTTCTAAATCGATGTGATGATAGTACCCTTAATTTTTTTCCACCAACTGTAATTGTTGCTTTCATCTGTTTTTTTTTCATATCATCTTAGTATTGATTGTAATTCTATTGTTAATGTTAATGTCGTATTGGCCAACTGAGTTATATACATGGCATTAGAATGATTCATTAATACTCCAGAATCATACCCGAAATCTAATGTTCTAATAAGACCATCTCTATCTGTGGCCCTCCTGCTGGACACCAGAGAACCGCGAATGTCTTTATTTGCCGCACTACCATCTAGTTCAATTGCATAATAATTAAATGGCATAGCATACTGGTTAACATTTGTAGTCTCCAGATTGTACCCTCTGATAATTGCACCTTTGCGAAAAAATGATGCTAATTGTGATGCCGTATAATCTCCAGTATCCCAACTGGTAGAAATACCACCAGAAATACTAAATGTCGCATCTATTACTCCATCTGGATCTCCAATCTGCAAAATTCTATTTGCACCGACAGTAGTATTTTGAATCGCAATTGGCATGATGCCGCCTAAATCAACACTAGAGATATTTGTATAGGTAACTCCAGATACAACTGTATCAACGTCTGGATTAATGTTTAAAACACTACCCAGACCAGATGCAAATATTGAATTGTCCAATAGCATTATTACTTAACGAGCCTACTTTCTTTCTTTTGTTTTTTGGTAATAAATAACTGGTTTTCCTTTTTGACAAAATCAATACTCATATCAGCGAATTGTTTATCAGTAATTATGTAACCTCTATATGGTTTATTTAACCCTTTGATTTTTTTCAGAGCGGACATTGCCTCTTTTTTATTTGGAAACCATTTGCCTATAATCGCGTTTCCCGAACCGATTATTCCGTAACCAGTATGCGGATGAAAATTTGCCATCTTATTTAATAATGCAATGTCTCTTTTCGTGCATTTTCCTTTTACTGGTAATAATACTAGCCAACTAATTTGGTATTTTGATAATACTTTTCTCATTTTTTTATTGATTATTTGGTAACTGAATGTAGTTAGAATCTACTTTACCACCAATGTTTTTTCTGTTGGCAAGTATCCTTAATTTTTTTATGTGTTTCTGTCTGGACTTAATTTCGCTTTGTGCCTTTTCATCTTTAGATTTTCTCCATTGAGAAATTTGTCTTTCTACAAATGCAATTTCTTGATTTATGTAGTCAATACTTTTATTGTCGTATTGCTCATACTTATAGAGAGACTTCTTAATGTCAATCGGTTTCTTTCTTCTGGACTTCGGTTCGTCTGGCAACCTCTGTCCTCTCCACCATGTTTCTAAATCTATTTCTAAATCCGCAGTAGGTCTTTTGGCCCGATATGCATCAACTCCAATTAAATCGAATTTAGATGGATTTTTCATCCATCGCAATAGGTTTTCCGCAGTAGGTGATAACCTTCGTTTGTTGCCAGACCTTTCGTCAATTGCTCTGGCCCTTTTACTTCTGGTATTCTGAAATTCAATTGCCTCTTTCAGAACTTCTTCTCTGGACATAAAAAATCCGCCAAAACCCTCATTACCTAGACATGAAGATTTTAGCTCCTTTTCCAACTCCAGAACTTTTAACTTCAGTTCCTTAATGTCTGCTAGAATGTCCTTTTTGTAATTGGCCTTACCCGATTGCAAAATCTGGATTATTTCATCCCTAACCCATGATTCATCTTTGGTTAGAATCCCATCTCCTTCAGAACCATATTTTTCAACTATCTGCTCTGCGGCCTTTTCAACGCTAGGCCCATTTTTAGATACCAATGATGGACTAATATCCTTTTTAGAACCAATCTTACCACCAGTTTCTTTTCTAGCTGATTCAGTATTGATTCTGGGTAGATTTTCAACGACAATTAACTCTGGTACATCGTCATAAGCAGTATGCTTAAAATTCTGAGCATCCAGAATCGATTGTTCTAGAATTGCAATTTCATATTGTAAAGCCTCGCACCTATCCATCGCTATTTCATTTTACATTTATTCTCGCGCACATTTACTCGCATGTTCGCCAGTTCCTGCGTATTCTTTTCAATAATATCTGCAAAGCGATTAACATGATCTTGATTTGCCTTAGACCATTCAGACCTTTCAGTCTTATGGTCTTGTGTTATCCTATTTAAATAGAACAGTAACGTACCTAGAAAAATTCCAATAATTCCGATTTCTGATAGACTAGATAAAAGTATTTCCATTAGATTATATAATTGCCTTGTTCATCAGTATCTGGAGTAATTCCCCATTTCTCCAGTTCCTCAATCCATTGTGATTCATCTGTGAATTCATCAAAAATCCAGACAGTATCAAATACTTGATTAGGTTCAACATAACCATAAGATTTTACTTCCGTTCGTTCATCATCGAAACAGATGTAATAGGTTCTAACTGATGGGTATTTTATTTCGTTCATGCTTTATCTTTTTTTAAGCCGCGCCACCATCAACAATACCGCCCCATTTACTAATTAAACTGGTTCTTGCCGCCTCTGCCGCACCACCAGATGTATATTTAGATCCGCCAAAATTTGCAGTTCCAGAAAACGACATTGCACCTTGCGCATCCCATGCAATTAGCAATGCATCATAATTTGCAGTAGATAGGCCAGTAGCATTTTGCATAAAACTGGTCAGGCTAGTTACTTGGTTTACATCCCAACTACTAATGTCTTGGTTAAACGCATCAGAATTGTATAGCATATATGATAGGTTAGTTCCAGAACTGGTATTCCACGACCCTATATTTTGATTAAATGCAGTATTGTTTTGGAACATTCTGGAGAAATTGCTTACCGAACTTACATTCCAACTACTAATGTTTTGATTGTAAAGACAGTCTCTAAACATCTCAGCCATGTTAGTTACGCTTGATGTATCCCAACTATTTACCGATTGCGCAAATCCATCTGCATTTCTAAACATCATATTCATTGTAGTAACACTTGATGTATCCCAGTCATCAATGTTTTGGTTGAATTGGGAAGCATCTCTAAATACTTCTTGCATACTGGTTACATCACTTGTATCCCAATTTTTTATAGTATCAGACCCACCATTATTGAAAACATTACAAGAGTAAAACATTCTATATAAGT
>VMHT01189693.1_pt1 | contig 14407 bp, 21 predicted proteins | sample 4693611 | NCBI WGS metagenome assembly VMHT01 (sample SAMN12280063, study PRJNA550983) | marine metagenome | isolation source: seawater sampled from same location over 5 years 0.02-0.2 micron viral filtrate | place: USA: collected off the coast of southern California halfway between the port... ... | reverse complement strand
AAATTTACATATTTAAAAAAGTCTTCTATTCTTGCATTTTCTTGTTGTGCCCACTCATCCATTGCAAGTATAGTTCTGTTTAGTGCTTGAGGTACCGGCTCTGTGCGTACCAATTGTTTGATGTATGTGTCTACAGTGCCTTGCTTGGCCCATGAGTCAACTCTAATTTTTGATGTGCAAAGCCAATCAATGAATGCACCTATCTCAATAGGAGTGTTGGCTGTGATAAACTCTGCTGTCTTTATAAATGCGTTGTAATACTGTGATTGTGCAAAGTCTGTAAATTGTTTTGGTTTTTGATTAGAAAAATTTATTTCATAAAATCTACGAAAAATTTCAAATGCTAATACATGAACTTTGTTGTCCTTTTGACTCCAGCGTCTTTTTGGTTCACACATATGGACATCCATTGTTTTTTGTCGTGCGAACGATTTGTTGCAATATTCACAAGTTGGCATAATGTTTATTTTAACATCTTTTCTAAGTTCTTGTAAAATGTATAATCACCTCCTATAAACAAACAGGCCATCAAAAATGTAGACGGCATTACCCCTGCAAATATCATCATGAAACCAACAAGGAAAATTTGTTGATGTATATGATAGAATATGTAGGCTTTAACTAATTTTGGTGGAACAGCATAAGAAAGATAATCATTCACTAATGAATTCCTCTGCCATAGGAAAAATATTTGCTATTACTTCTGCACAAGCATGAGCAATATCCATATGTTCTTTTTGTGTACCATGGCCGCCACGCAGTTCGATATAATGTATCCAACTTCTTAATGTGCCATTCATATACAATCTTGTTTTAGTAAGTCCTTCTGGTAAAACGGCTCTTGCTTGTTCTTTCGCAATACCTTTGCTTAATGCATTGTCATATGTGGTCTTTGCTATTTCTATAATGTGTTTTTGTTGTGCGTCCCACCATAGTTGCAATTCCATATCAGCAGTGGCAATACTATTCTGTCTGTTAGTTGGATCTTGCATTCTTGCTTCTCTAATTTCAAACGTGTCATCCATGTCTTGTGGATTTGCATATCGCTGTGAAAATTCTTGAAACGAAAATGATCTATGTCTAACAATTTGATGTGCTATATCTCTTGTGGTGTTAATTTCTAAACAAGCAGAAACCATTTCAAGCGGCGACCAATGTTGATGTTTTATCAAATACCTAATCAGTTTCTCTGAGGTTTCTGTGTTTGTTTGATTACTTGGATTGCTTACTCTCGCACAGTAAGCCACCATCTCAGTTACATCCATGTCAGTTTCAAATGATTCTGGTAGTTGCGAATATGATATCAGTTTTGCTATCAATGTTTGCTCCCAGAGTGCATCTCTTGAACTTGATCAGTCAACTCATACATGGTGTCACAGAATTGTTTATACTCATCATCTGAAAGCGATGTCTTGTATAATCTTAATGCAGAATTAAGCATGTTGGCCGCTATGATCATTGAATCATATTCCTTTATCCAGTCTAGTGTTTGCGACCAAACAATTTCATTTGCTTCTCTTATTTTTTTCTCTGCTTCTGCATCTAGGTTAAATTCAAGTTGATCACTCATGTTCACCGCCATGGCCTCTTGTATGAATGCCTTGAACTTGTCGTTGTTTTTGAAGTTGTTTAAAATACAGTGCTGTCAGTACAGTCATTGTGATAAACAATGCATGTGCCAATGCCGATATTCCAAATGCGTATATGCTTTCAATAATGTATATGCCAAATACTGCTGACCACATCCATGCTAATATCTGCATAGACATAAACTTCACTTGGAACGGCAGATCTTTTAATGCATTCACTTTATCATCCATAATTGAATCCCATTGTTCTTTCATATAAATCTCCTTGTTAAAACTATATTATACTACAAATACCATTATTGTCAATCAGGAGTATAATCATTGCCGTCAAATAAATCTGTTTTGTCTGCAATTTTACTTGCTTCTTCGTGCCCCGACATAGGATCTTTTTGGTCTACAATCTGATTGTTATACCACTTCTCGGCGTATTCTTTGTTAATGTTTGTCCAATGCACTATGCTATCTGAGTCTGGTTTTATAGCCTCTTCTGGACATTCTGGTTCACAAACACCACAATCTATACATTCATCTGGGTTGATGACAAGCATATTCGGTCCCTCATAGAAACAATCTACAGGACACACCGAAACGCAAGTGGTATGTTTGCACATTATACATTTGTCATCAACCACATAAGTCATTAGTGTATTTAGATCTTCTTCCTTAAATGATCTATGTCCGAAGACACATTACGAAGATCATCCTGCATTTGTGAAAAACGCATTCTCAACATTCTAACATTCTCTCTAATTCTACCCATTAGATATGCAAGATATAACATTAATAAAAAAGTTAATGTTAATGTTGTTAGTTCAATTATTTCTGATCCCATACTAACCTCCTACGGAAAATGGTTATAACTTATTATACACTGGCGTGGTAAAATGTCAAGTAATGCCGTGATCTTTTTTGAGTGCTGTAAACTCTTTGGTACTCATAGTAATATCTAATAAATCAAGATCGGTCTGTTTAGCAGTTGGATACAGTGCTTGTAATTCTTTCATTTTAGATTTTGTAGATCCTGTTTTCTTTTTAGGATATATCCATTTGTGAAATAACACAAACGTTGATCCACACATAGCACTCAATTTCCATAACAAGGCTTTATGGTTTTTAGAAAGAGTCCACAGATGTTTATTGATATTCGAGTTGGCTTCTTCGATATAAAACTCTTGCACAGCACGGTCTTTGTGTTCAACCGACGCAGTCCATTTCAAAGTCATATACGGTGAATATAATTTTTTGTCTTCTTCTGACAAATTTTGAAACCAGTTTTTATCTCTAGTATCAACTGCTCTCATCATTTGTTTTATATCTAAAAACTTACCAGCCATAAACTATTATAACATAATTACTTGCCTATGCCAATCATTTCTAAGCACCCTACTAATTATACAACATGGGAGTTGGTTTCGCAAGTTTACAATCAATTTGCCTCTGACAAAGTTACTGTAATAGACACCATGTGGACAAAACCAGAGGACCTTTCAGTGTTGGTCGAAACAGCACTAGAACAAAATCACAAAGTGATTGTAATGAATTGGTTAGATGAATTGCGTGGTGAATTTAGAGATCCCTTGTTCAGCAACACCGATGTAATGGTTGAAGAAAATTTATGGCCATTGTTAAAAACTTGTGAAAGACATTTTCAAAAAGTCACGTGGGAACAGGTATATCCTACAAATTTTAATTACGACTTTATGTGTTATATGTTCAAAGTAAAACCATGGCGTACAGAATTGTATAACAAATTGCAAGGCAAAAACGGCTTGTTATCATTAATGGATAAAAAAAATTTTACTGAACAAATAGAATACACCTGGGGCAACACAAACACAGAACCTAGCAGTGAAGGTGCACCCACAACTGTAGACATCTATTCATTTGGTGATATGGATTTGTGGCGATCACATTTCCTAAACATTGTATCAGAAGGCCAACATGGCGTATACTATCCTGTATGGATAACCGAAAAAACATTTAAGCCTATAATGGGAGCAAGGCCTTTTATAGTGTATGGGCATCCTGAAACAAGTGATTGTCTTAGGAAAATTGGATTTGAAACATTTGATGAAGAATTTGGTCACACACCTCTACCTCACTACAATAATCACAGTGTTGAAATTTCAAAAGTTGTAGACAGGATAAGCGGACAAAACTTATCTACTTGGTACGAAAAACTATTACCTAAAATAGAACATAATTTTTATAACTGGACTACCTATGCTAAAAACGAACACAATAAAATGATATCGCGTGTGCAGGAGTTTCTATGTTAGCATTATCTAAATATCCTACGCATTGGGCCTCTTATCCTATGGTGAAACAGGTGTATGATGACATAATAGATAATAAGACTCTATTGGTAGATACCACTTGGACCCAAAACCCTGCAGAAGTGCAAGACAACATTCAACGTTGGTTAAACAATGATCATCATAAAGTAGTCATTCTAAATTGGTGGGATGACTTTGGCGGATATGCAGACTATGTTGCAAGATACAAAGACAACGATCGTGTATTGGTGTTAGACTATAAAGCAAGTTGGTTGAATATTTGTGATACTAAGTTTGTACAGTACACATGGGAAGAAGTGCAACCAAAATCATTTGAACATTTGTTTTTGTGCTATCAAGGCAAATGGAGACACAATCGTGATGCTATGTATACAATGTTGACCGAATGGAACAGTGAACGGGCAAAGGCAGGAATTGTTACACTACAAGGAAAAAATTCTTTGCAAGACAATATTCCACTACATGAAGGTGATGCAAGTATTGATAACAATCCTGATGTGCAAGATAAAAATTATTATCCAAATGACATTTATTCTTTGGGCAACATTAATATATGGAACAATCATTTTTTAAATATTGTGACTGAAACTTTAGATGAACCAAGTGGACTTACTTGGATTACAGAAAAAACTTTGAAGCCAATAATTGGTTCTCGACCTTTTGTGTTGTATGGCGATAAAAAAATATATGACTTACTTGAATCGTTTGGATTAGAACACTTTCAACAAGAATTAAATTTTCCTGATGTGGAAATTTTAGAACCAGGATTTCCATCTTATCATTGGCAAACAATGGCAATAAGAAAAGGACTGAAACAGTTGTTACAAGTTGATTTACAAAATTTATACCAACAGTGTTTGCCTAAACTAGAACACAACTTTCATGCATGGCGCAAAGTTGCTAAAGATCAATATGTTTCGATGATTGATAACGTGTCTGCTTTTAAAAGTCGTTCCCACACATCATAATCTTTACGAAACTCTTTTCGACACCACCCTGACATCCACAAAGGCTCACGTGTGTACACCGACCCTTCTTGCCAAAGTTCAACTATAGGTGGCGGATAGTCTGCAGACACATTCATCTTTGGTGTGTCGTTGTGCAGTTTTCCTGTAGCCGCAAACAACATAGAACTTATCTGTGCATAAGGATAAACAATTAACTTTTTATTCTGTGGCACTATGTCAATGCATGTATCGTATTGAGATATGGTGTGGTTTAAGTCAAATATCGATTGTGGGTCGTTTGACCATTCAACCATCTGTGCGTCGATTGCCGCATGTGTTCGGTGCAAATTTTGATCATATACTTCGCATAGTTCACGTTGCAAGGCACTGATTAATCTTTCATATGGATCACGCCAAACTGTGTAGTATGTGAAATCTTCTGATGGATATCTGTCTTTAGAAATTGTGAATCCATCTTTTTGTAATACAAATTCTAACATTGATGATGCGTTCCGCATGATTGGAATAATAGCAGTGTGTGTTTGGGAATTAATAAGATATGATTGAGTCATCTTTTACAAACTGATCAAGATTTTTTAGTTTTGCAACTAAATCGTGAAAGTCTCCTAGATGTAATGCATTTGGACCATCCGAAGGTGCATTGTTTGGATCATCGTGTACTTCTAAAAATACTCCTGCGATAGATTGAGCCACGGCACTCATACACAAAGGCTCGACCATGGTTCTATCACCACCTGATGATTGTCCTTGGCCACCAGGATGTTGAACAGAATGTGTGGCATCAAATATGATTGGAGTATCATTTCTTTTATGATGTTCAAAACCACGCATATCCACAATCAAGTTTCCGTAACCAAAAGACGTACCTCTTTCAATAATCACACTCTGGGTATTGCCTGTCTCTGTAACTTTCCTGCAAATATTATTTGTGTCTGTATAAGAAAGAAATTGTCCTTTTTTTACCGTAACAATTTTTCCTGTGTTTGCGGCCGCAACAATTAAATCTGTTTGTCTACATAAGAAAGCAGGAATTTGTATTACGTCTGCAACTTCGGCAACAGGTTGTGCTTGATCTGGTAAATGAATATCTGTTGTTACTGAAACGTCTAATTCTTTTTTTATTGTTTGTAATATTCTTAATCCTTCATCCATGCCTATACCACGTTTGCCACTCATCGATGATCTGTTGGCTTTGTCGAAACTTGCTTTGAATAGTAATGGCACTGACAGTTTGTCACATACTTCTTTCACATGTTCGGCAATCATGATAGCATGATCACGTGATTCAATTTGGCACGGACCTGATATAATCATCAGTGGTGTGTCGTTGTAAAAATTTTCGTAACTAATTGCGGCCATTCCAAAATAATTTGTTCAAGTGTACAGAGTCATTGTTTCTGTTAATGTCTTTGATAAAGTAAGCACACTGTGGTTCTGGTTCTAAGTCTAATGGCACAGCAATCAATTGATTGTTTCTAACTCTAGGAAAGAACCATTCTACTTCATTATAGATGTTTGTAATTTGCACATCATGATATTTTGGTAATAGTCCGTTGATTGGATTGAAACAAAATGCTTGAAATGATCGGTCGTTCAATGATGTTAGTGGCACAATTTCTAGTTCGCCCACTTCAGAGTCACCTAACAGTATGTGCCAGTCCAACGGCATCTGTATGAGACTGTTTGCAATTTTTAATGTAACAGAGGGAGAAGAAAACGATTCTAGATAAATTAATGGCATGAAGAAAAAATCTGGTTCGTTAGGATCTGAATTATCTAACACAGAAAATCTTAAATCTTCATCTACTTGGTCTGGAATCTTGTTGAGTACAAAGCATTCATTGTCTACTGTTAGTATTTGCATATATTACTATTATATGCTTTATGGTTGTTGGTAGTCAACCTTTGTGATATTAAATGGATATTGTGCTTCGCGATAAAACTTTTTGCGTTCGGTCAAATGTCTTTTAGAAAATTTTGCTGTTGAACAAATGTCCCACACTTGCACAAAGTCTTTGTCTTTGGCTTTACGTATGCCTCTACCTATTGACTGTATAACTCTCACAAATGATTTGCCTGGCTCTAATAACACAAGGTTGAATATACGCGGTAAGTTAATTCCTACAGATGCAACACCGTAGGTTGCAATTATTACTTTGCCTTCACTTTCTCTCACTTCGTCATATGTTTCTTTTCTGTCATCTGCCTTGGTTGCTCCGCTTACAAACGTTGATCCTGGTACTGCCTCTTGCAGTAATTCGCCTGTCTTGATTCTATCAACCAGTATGAGTGTGTTGCCAGTTTTTGCCATTTGTTCTACAAGTCGACCAATGTAATCTATTCTGTGTTGTTTGGTTACTAAAAAAGTTTGTTCTTCTCTGTAATTTTTGTACTCACAAAAATCAACCATCTGCATAACTTCGATATTTAAATTTGCCAGTAAGCCTTTGTCTTGCAATTCTTTTGCACTTACTTTGTTGATTACATTGCCAATTGACACATGGAGCGATTTAAAATCATGATCTGCTTTGGGTATGGTGCCAGTTAGTCCCCAACGTATGGGCACCTGTCCAAACACATTGCCTAACAGTCTACGCAGGACATCGGCTTTAGCCATGTGTACTTCATCTACAATTACACACACAACATCACGTTTAAATTCTTCAATTAAGTTGTCTTCTGAATTTAATCTTTTCTTTTCTAGTATGTTTAATGATTGCCATGTAGCAATAGTGTGTGTATGTCCTATTTGTTTTCTGTCACCAAAATACACACCCACATCCAATCCCATATTAATATAATCTTCTTCGGTCTGTGTCACTAGTGATTTGTTTGGTACAATAATAATACTTCGACCATATGGTTCTATCAGTTTACTCAATGCGGCTGTAATAATTGTTTTACCAGCGGCAGTTGCCACCTCTTGCAAACATTGTGGATTGTTTACAAAGTTGTTGATAACTTCAACTTGGTGATCACGCAGTTCAATTGACTCTCCGGCGTTGTTGTGTCCTGCCGGCCACTTGACGTGTTTGAATGTTTCTGATGTTACTGGCTCAAACTTTAAGTCATAATGTTCACGTTCATCTTGTAGATCAAATGTGTATTGTTCATGTTCTAATATAGGAATAATATCGTCCAGTAAGTTCACATAAGTTAACCCACCTTGTGTAAAAAATGAAACAGTGCCATCCCATCTGCCAAGCCTAACAGCAGGCATGTATCTTGCTCCTGGTATTTCGTATTTGAATTTGTTGGCAAGTTTGCGTCTGGTGACTAGATCTAGTCCCTCTAGTTTTACATTTACTTCATCTTTTATGACTATATTACAGTGCGGCATCCGTTTATTATAATTGGAAACCTGTAATCAGTCAACGATAGTAACTTAAATGTTTTCGTATTAGTGACTCTCGAACATTGGTCCAAAACCGTGTTTGCCATTCGGTCTTTGCGGTCAGGACCATCTGTTCTGCATTTGATATCCGTAGATCGGATAACTTAAACTGCGATAGCAATTTCTTCATTCAATTGCTCTTCGGCAGTTACTTCTGCTTGTGCTTGTACATCACTAGTAATTTGGTTCGTAGTCTTTGTTGCAATACCTGTAAATCTTGTTACAGTACCGTCTACTAATACCTTAAATGAACCAGCAGTCTTCCAAGTTACTGAAGCATCTTCGTTAGTGTAACATTTTTTTACTACACCGTTGATTGTGCCTTCAGCAGTTGTTTTTCCTGTGATGAATTTAAATGAACCTGAACGACCGTTATAAGTTGTTCCTTCAGTACATATAGTTTCTTGTATTTTATCTAATACTAATTGTGCGTTTGTCATTTGTTGTTACCTTCATAGTTGGTTATTAATAATACTATTATATGGTATTTTTCCAAATGCGTCAACCAGTTGTAAGTGCTTGATTTAATTAAGAAAATCCATACCCACATACAAAGATAATCTTTTGTGAGCAGATGAATTAGGTTTTACTCCGTGCAATTGAGACTTATTATTTTGCATCAAATACCCTGTGTTAAAGTTGTAGTCAAAATTATATCTTTCTGATCCGTCCATTTGATAGAATGTTGTACCAGATTGGCCTTCATTTTTTCCTAGATATATCTGCAAAGCAACATCTGGTCTAGGATTGTCGTCACCATCAATGTGTTCTTTCATTGAAAACCCAGGATCGTCATACCATATACGTGGAACATGTAATAATGTGTCACGTTTGAAAAACTTTGTAAAGTATGTTTCAATATATGCTCCATTTAGATATTCAGCCATTCTATAGAACGAATGCGAAGAAGGACAAGTATTTGCATCTATTACTCCACGTGGAAAATTTTCTTGTTGTCCTTGCACTTGCCAATCAATATTATCAATAGATAGATCGAGTAATAATTCTTGTGTGAACATTTCTTCTACTAAGAATAAATCCCCAGCAGAATCAACGGCTGTAATTTTCATTTTATTTTTTTGATTTGGTGGTTTTTCCAATATTTGTTTTAAGGAAGTCTAAAAACCACGGATTGTCTTTGAACACTCCGATCAACCAATTGGAAATAGAGTTGGTTGTTTGTTCTTCTGCCTCGTCATCCTTAAGCGGTCCACCCGGTTGATTTAATGATGAATGATACACAATGGCATGCATAACTTCGTGTAACAATGTATTAGCAAGATCATCTCCGGCAATTTCTTCTTGCAGTTCTATCTTGTTTTCTCTGTTCAAATATTGGCCATAACAATCTGTATTGTCTTTTTTAAATGAGGCTTTGACATATTCTATATTGATGTCTTTCCAGCCTACTTTTATGTTTGTTGGTTTGCTCATATTATATGTGTATTTAATTAATTGTAACTTATTGCCCTAGCATTGTCAAGACACTAATCTTCGCGGTGTAATGGTAGTGTAATACAGGTCAACCCAGATCCAAAGAAATGACTATGCTCAAAATTTACAAATTCTATGTCAAAATTGTGCTGTTCTAAATTTTTGATGAAGTTTTTTTGCAGTTTTTTTGATGTGTCTGTCATTAAAATAGTAGACTGATCTATGCTTAAACTGTTAACTGCTAAAACAGAATTCTCTTGATCGTCATCTTGCAATCTACTGTCTATAAATTCTGTTTGTTGTGTAACATGGTCAACCTGAACAAATGTCCAATTGGTAAAATAATCAGGAAAATCTTCTTTGTCATGAAACGTTGCAATTACTCCAGGCCGTAATATATTGAAATGACAGTCAAGGTGGCCTGCAAATTTTGTAGGATTCATTTCGATAAATTTTTTATCTGGTAAAATATTTTTCATCCATTCATAACCTAAGTCGTTGCTGGCTCCTACCATACTTACAAAAACATGATCATCATGAATGTACAAACAAGGACCATCGATGATAGGATCTAAATTTGGTATATCATGATCCATAATATCTATTTCATTCACATCATGTAAAGGCATGGGCATAGTCAGCCAACTGTTGCCCTCTGCTAGTGCAGAACGCATTACATCTCTCCAGTACATACCAGTAAAAGAAGCTTCCTTAGTCCAACTTGCTGTTTCTATAATTGTGTTGTCTACAACAAAAAAATTATCTGCAGGATTTAAAGGAATGCGATGTCCTATGGTATCAAAATATGGTGTCACAAGTTTTTTATCACAGTTCAAACTTTTTGGACGATATATTGTTACACCCAATGTTTCTAATTTATTTTGAATTTTATTAAGATCAATTTCTGCACGTTCAAGCATTACTTGAAGTTTTGCTTTCTTATATTCGTCCATTTGAGATAAGACGGTAAAATCAACGTTGCCTAACATACAACTTTTAAGTTTTTCATAATGATTGTGTATTTTAATTTTCATTTTTAGACCATTGATATTTTATTTTGTCTTTGTCTTCAAATATGAAGGGAGTCTTGAGCCAAGCAATTCTTTCTTGCTCTGCTTCTTCACACAAATATTGTTTGGATTTGTCTGCGCCACTAAAATATTCATATATGATCTGACCAAACCAGCCAAAGTGTGCATTGTTGTTGACATGTATAACTTCTTGATATTTTGTTTGTTCTGTGTGTGATAAAGTTTGCCACCAATCTTGATTAATTTTTGGATCATAATAATTGTGCAATATATCTAGTTTGTATCCTTGAACCTCTATGCTGTTTAGTTTCAGATATCTGTGTTCACTTTCTTTGCCGCCATTGTAATCTATACAAATAACATTCTTACCGCCATCGGGTACAGCATGTTCAAAATGTATTACTTCATTTGTTTTGTTACCTGGTGAATATTCTTTTTGATGTACCGTGGTATTATTAAATTTTATAGTAACCGTTGTTGCAGAAATATCATGAAAAATATCAAAATCAATTTTGTGACTGTATACTAATTGGAAGTTGCTGTGCATTTTTTGTTAAGTTGTTCATAGGTCATTGTGGAAACATTGTCTAAATTTAAGATGTCAGTAGGAATATTACCTTCTACGAAAGTCCATTGTATGTCTGAATGATCTTTAATAAATTGTGTAATTTGTCGGCCCCATACTGTTTGGTGCACTATTGTTGTTGCAGTGTCATAAGCATTGGTGCCAGTATACACATTTAAATTTGGCCCGTCTACTGCACAATCAAACCCTAAACATATCAAATTTGTATGGCCATCATGTATTGCAATATGCATAGCAGTGGTGCCTGCTCCCATATGTGGATTAGCTGGTATCAAATGACTATCACCGCCTAGTCTAGTCATATTAAAATGGTTGGTGTATACAATATTTTTTTCTAAGTACTCTGAATCTTTTATTTCTGTATACATTCTTCGATCGACAACAATTAAAAAATCAGGTTCGTAATCTCTATACACAGCATTACAACCATAAGAATCTTGTGGTAATTTATATAAGTCAAATCCTATCCTTGATGGTCCGTTGCCTATGATGTAAGCATCTTTACCTGCAGGATCGTTGTTAACAGTGCGTGGCATGTATACACGTTCTTCAGTTTTCTTCCCACCCTTGATTATGATTTTGGCGATTATCTCTTCACCTTTGTATTCACTAAGTGCCATTATAAATTTTTTAAAATATTTTCCGCTGTTGATTGGTCTATGTCTTTTTCGTCAACAAACATCGTTGTAACTTGCCCATCTTCAATTATTGCCGCAAAACGTTTACATCGGTTTCCAAGTACACCCATGTCTGTCGCTAATCCCATTTGTTCAGCAACTTCACCGAATGGATCAGCGGCCATTGTTATCTCTGAGCCTTCATGGTTAATATAATCATCAAATGCAATCATCACAAATGGATCATTGATACTCATACAGATAACTTCTTGTATTCCTTTCCGGTACAATGCTCTTTCATTCTTAATAAAACCGGGTATATGTTTTTCTGTACAACCTGGTGTGAACGCTCCGGGAATTCCAACTAGCACAACCTTACGATCACCTATGTATTGATCTATGTTGTGACCTTCAAACGGAGGCCCTTCTTCGTCGTGTGTTGGTATGAATAGTTCTCCGGTTGGCATACCATAACTGTTAAATTCAAATAATGACATATACTAATTTATCCTTTCTGTCTTAACCTAATGTATCTTTTCTTGGTAACAGATTCCCATTTACCGGATCCTGTCAATTGTTCTTTGATTATTTTTGGCACCACTTTGCCTACATCTTTAATGTGTGCATTGCCTTTAAAATTGTCTCGCACATATTTCATCAATGTATTTTTTGTGTATGTGCTGGTGTTTGTTATGACTTCGTCCATTATCTTTTTGACTTGTGATAAAGTTTCATACTTGTCTCCTTTACCGTCATTCTTTCTTGCTCTGGCAAATCCTAGCCAAGACGGTCTGCCTTCTTGTTCTGCTATTAGTTGATTAATCAAAAAACGTTTCACAAATAATTTACCGTCTTTCACTGCTTGTTCGTGTGTTGGAATTGCTCTGTGGTTGTTCCATTCTTCGGCTGTAAATTCTGTGTCGGGTTCATCAACCCTTATATAGATATCATCTTCACTCATCGCCAGTGCTCCATTATTGTTGGATCATGTTTAATATCGCCCGGATCTGGTTTGCCGTGAAACACAGCTACACAACAGTCTTCGGGAATAGGTGAATTACGTATTTTGTCGTTCGGACGCTTTTGATCTTCTTTCATTAATCCAATTTCCCATTTGTAACTCATTATCCAATCATGTGGCCACATACAAGGGTGTGGACGTTCTGCTGTTACATAGTTTTGATCTCCTTGGTATGAACTTTGTATTTTTGATGGATTATCTCTGAACTTGGCCCACATGTCATCTTCATTGCCTGCAAAAAATTTCATCACAGATGAATTACGCACTTGGTAATCTTTGATTCTGCATCTGTTGAAGTCTTGTATGATTACAAATGCATCACCTTCAAACTCCCACAAGTGATCAATATTCTTTAGTATAACAACATCTAAGTCCATAAAAATTACTGTTCCTTCTAACCCAATGTCATTTCTGAACATATGCACTTTGTTCCACCAGGACTTGTATAACGGTGCAACAACAATTTGTTTGATCTCGGGATTAAACCCTGGTTTGTTTGAATCTGTAATCACATGGAATCGCACATCAGTTGAATTTCTTTGAACCATATTGTACAGTGTGTTTACATAACTTGGTGGATACTTGTCACCTGTGCATACACAAACAAAACTTTTTATCATATGTGCGACCATTGGTTAGTTAAGCCATCATCTAATCTTTGTCGTAGTCTACGCCATGGGACTCCTGCTTTTATTTCATCGATATACCATTCGCAATAACTCAGTTGGTTCAACCAGTGTTGTCTGTCGTGATGTTTCAATACACTCAAATCAGCATCAAGTGGATTTCCTACTTTATAACACAATGAACTTTCATGCACAAGCACAGGCACTCCGGACATAATCGCTTCAATAGCCGGGTTTGAATTATAATTTATCACGCAATATGCAGTATCTAATCGTTTGTCAAAATCTACAATATCACCGGACACAAAATTTGGGATGTCTTCTTTTACGTTTGGGTACTTGGTTAATAAAAGTTTTATATCTGATCTGTGTCTAGGATGTTGTCTTACAATTATTGGTCTGTGACTCTGTGACCTAACGTGTTCAATAGTGTCTTGCAACCATACATCCACAGGACCGCCAGTCCATGCTTCTGATTTTGTATTTTGTAAGCAAATGACAATAGGTCCTCCGCCGCCCATTTCACGCCATGGCTTTAATGTCAATCCTAGTTTTCTTACTCTGGAGTCATCTACATGATCAACATCTTGATTGGCAAAATCTGCTTGAGCATTAATTCCGCCTATTCCAATTCTCCATGTTTTATTTCTAATTAACCCACCAACTTCGATTACAATTATTTGTGCTTTGTTTTTGTAATAATCATAAATTGGTTTACGTCCATACATATTCAACAGCACTGACCATATTACCACAACATCTACTTCGGGTCTTTTGTCATTTGTGCATACAACATAATCCTCACCTTCAAGTGATTGTATGAATGCATCCATAATAGGCTTGC
>VMHT01020422.1_pt1 | contig 14407 bp, 9 predicted proteins | sample 4693611 | NCBI WGS metagenome assembly VMHT01 (sample SAMN12280063, study PRJNA550983) | marine metagenome | isolation source: seawater sampled from same location over 5 years 0.02-0.2 micron viral filtrate | place: USA: collected off the coast of southern California halfway between the port... ... | reverse complement strand
CTATTACGGTTACAGGTTTGAATGATGCTCCTGTAGCTGCTAACGATACAGGATCTGTTAATGAGGGTGAAACATTAACGGTTAGCAATGGATCCAGTGACGTTGTCGAAGACAATGATACTGATGCGGATGACTCTGCAGCTCTAAACGTGACAGCTATTCGTATCGGCAGCAGTGAGGGTTCAGGTACGGCCGGTACTGTCGGATCTGCATTGACGGGCACTTATGGACAATTAACTTTAAATGCCAACGGTAGTTATACGTATGTTGCCAATCAAGATGCCGCTGATGCACTTGATGCAGGCGACACGGTTACTGATGTCTTTAACTACACAGTTTCCGATGGAACAGATACAGATATGGCCACTATTACGATTACCGTTAATGGCGTGGATGATGATATTACTGCGGTGAACGACACTGATGCCGTTGATGAAAACGCATCTATCTCTCGAAGTGTAGATACAAGCTATGACATTGATAGTAATGACACAGACCCCGATGATAGTTCCTCCTCTACAATTACAGGTATTCGAATTGGATCGACCGAGGACTCGGGTGTTCCTGGTACCATAGGCTCAGGCTTTATTGGAACTTATGGAACTTTGACTTTAAATGCCAACGGTAGTTATTCATATGCGGCAGATCAAAGTGGTGCTGATGCGCTCGATGCAGGCGATACAGCAATTGACTATTTCAATTATACTGTCACCAGTGGCTCACAAACTGATACAGCCGTGATCGCTATTACGGTCACTGGTATTAATGATGCCCCTGTCGCTGTTGACGATACTGACGTAGTTTTAGCGACACAAACCATTACTCGTTCCGCTGGAAGTAGTTATGATATTGATAGTGATGATACTGATTTAGACGATAGCTCAAGTTTGACTATTACAGCCAGTCGCCTAGGAAGCACTGAGGGCTCTGGTGATGCTGGAACAATAGGCTCTGCGTTAGTTGGAACTTATGGAACTTTGACAGTAAATGCGGATGGTAGTTATTCTTATGCAGCTGATCAAGATGCGGCAACCTCTTTATCAGAAGGCACCTCAGTCACGGATGTCTTTAATTACACGGTCTCAGATGGTACAGTGACTGATACAGGTTTAATTACTATTACCGTAAGCGCTTCTAACGTTCCTCCCGTTGCTGCAAACGATACGGGTAGCGTGGATGAAGGTGCTACTTTAACAGTCGCTGATGGATCTAGTGATATTGTTGAAGACAATGACACGGATGCAAATTCAGGTGACACCTTAACTATTACACATGTTCGTACTGGGGGCACTGAGGGAAGTGGAACGCTCGGAACTCTTGGATCAGGTTTAACGGGCACTTACGGAACACTTACCTTAAATGCCAATGGAAGCTACACGTATGTGGCAGATCAAGATGCGGCCGACGCCTTAGATGCAGGCGATACTGTCACTGATGTCTTTAATTACACTGTATCTGATGGTAGCGCCACCGATATGGCAACTATTACTATTACTGTAAATGGTATCAATGATGCTCCTGTAGCCGTTGATGACACAGATGCGGTGAATGAGGATGCCACGATTACGCGTTCGGTGGGAGACTCTCAAGAATTAGATAGTGATGATACAGATACAGATGCTAGCTCGAGTTCGACCATTACAGCCATTCGAACTGGTGGAACAGAAGGATCAGGTACTGCAGGCACGATTGGATCGGGTCTTGAAGGGACATATGGTACGCTAACAGTGAATGCGGATGGTAGTTATTCTTATGTCGCGGATCAAGCTGCAGCGGATGCCTTAGATGATGGCGATACTGTCACTGATGTCTTTAATTATATGGTCTCTGATGGCACTGATACAGACACAGCTACTTTAACTATTACGGTTACAGGTGTAGATGATGACATTACCGCAGTCAATGACACGGATACTGTTGTGGAAGGTGCTTCCATTGCTCGAGTAGTGGACTCTGAGTATGATATTGATAGTGATGACGTCGATTTAGATGAAAGCTCATCTTCTAGAATTACAGCAATTAGAATAGGCGGCACCGAGGGTTCTGGTGATGCTGGAACTTTAGGAAGCGCTATGACGGGTACTTATGGTAAGCTAACCATGAGAGCTAATGGTAGTTATTTTTATATTGCAGATCAGACTGCTGCAAATGCGCTAGCAGTTGGTGAGACCGCAACAGATGTCTTTAATTACACGGTTACCAGCGGATCTCAAACTGATACCGCTCTTCTAACAATTACAATTACCGGTGAAAACGATGCAGTTGTTGCAATTGATGATACCGATGCTGTGGATGAGGATGCCACGATTACTCGTTCCGTGGGAGACTCTCAAGAATTAGACAGCGATGATACCGATGATGATACCAACGACACGACAACTATTGTAGGTATTGCCACTGGATCAGGTGAATCCACGGTGGACGGTACTGTAGGGTCTCCTCTTATTGGGACTTACGGTACGTTAACAGTGAACGCTGATGGAAGTTATACTTATAGTGCAGACCAAGATGCAACAGACGAATTACCTGCTGGTGCAGTAGTCACAGATGTCTTTACATATACTGTCAGTGATGGAACAGCCACAGATACTGCAACACTAACAATTACGGTTACTTCGAGCGATCCTAAAAACAACCCTATTGCTGTTAATAATCGTGAAGTATTAACCGCAGGAGAGACAGTTGAAAAAGCCACTGCTAGCGTGGGTGTGATCGCTAATGATACTGATAATAGCCAAGATGCTCTGACAGTAGGTGAAACATCTATCTCAGCAATTCGAACTGGTAGAGAGCTTGGCTCCGGAGATACGGGAACTGTTGGTACTGCATTAGTTGGAACTTACGGAACTCTCACGATTAATTCTGATGGATCTTATGCCTATACAGCAGATCAAGCTGCAGCAGAAAGATTAGTCCCTAATCAAACTCGAAGTGATGTATTCACCTACACACTATCTGACGGCACAGATACTGATGAAGCAGAACTTCTTTTTAGAGTTAAAGGTAAAAATGATGCTCCTACTAGTACTGACATGGCAACAGTGCGAGTTATGGAGCGACAGAAAATAGCCCTAAAACCAGGAACTTTTTTCAGTGATCCCGATAACCCAAATACAACTTATGGAACACTAAAATATTTTGTCTCTGATCTTCCTGAAGGCTTAACTGTTAATGAAAATAATGGAAATATTGTCGGCAGACTTCCAACTGAGGGCACGTATACTTTTACCATTACTGCAATTGATGGAGGAGGTCTAACCACTCAAGAAACGATTACAATTATTGTAGGCAAACCTATCTTTAAAGAAAGAGAAAAAGTCAAATTACCTAAGATTAGAATAACACCTCAAACGATCAATGAATTAGTTCAGGCTGATACAGTTGTCTTTAATGAGTTCGAAGCATTACCATCTGCTAATAGTTTTGAAGCGAGAGTAGGAACAACTCTTCAACCTATAGTAAAAGATTTAAGCTTTAATGGAGGAATGAAAGTTGTAGACGTAGCCGTTGATGATACTAAAGTATTTGGTGGGAGTAACGATGGTACCATCGTAGGTTTCGCAGTTGGTGACGATTATCGATCTAACGTTAAACAATACACAGGGGTTCTTGATAATGGTCAAGCTTTACCCGAATGGGTTAAAATTGATAGAGCCACCGGTCAAACATTAGTCCAGTTCCCAGAGGGACAGGACAATATTAATATCAGACTTGTTGCCGTTGATAAGGATAATACCACAAGACAAATTAATTTGACTTTGAATAAAGAACAGGTGGAAAATGATCCAACTCTTCGAAGAGATTTAAACGAATTTGTGGATCGAAGTGCATCTCTAAAAACAGAAGTTACTGTTAACAATCAAGGTCAAGTTGAATTACTAGCAACAGAAAATTCTCAAGTCGATCAAAGTCGATCAGCCAATCTTAATGCTCCGACCAATTTATCTGCTCCACAAACCGAACTCAATCAAATTGATAATTCTTTCGCTAATACGAATTCTTCACCTGCAGGAACAATGAAATTAGCTGAAATTGAAAAAGTTAATGAGTTAGTAAGAGTAAAAATTACTGATGATAATAGAGATAATGTAAGACTATACTCAGCAGGATTTGCTAACGGCACCCCTCTTCCTCAATGGATCCAAGTTAATCCAACTACTGGTGAGGTTCAAGCAAACCCTCCTGTGGGTATTGAGTCCATTTCATTTAAAATTTTTGCTGAAGATGAAAATGGTGATATCAGAAGCATTGATGTTGACTTGGATTTTGCTGAAGAAAATGATGATTTATCACTTAACTTAAAAGAAAACGAAAACAGTAATGTTGTTAAGTTTGCTTCCCTAAATGACCAAATACAAATACAATCTGATGATTATGATGAATATGGTGAGAGGCTTGTTAAAGCTAGTTCTTAAGTTTTTATTTCTGAGTACAACTTTTTTATATTTTGTTAAAAATGTTGCTGCACAAGAAAACTATGAGTCTCGGGCATTAGTAGTCCCTTCTCAAGAAGCAATTATATCTAGTGAAATTGCAGCAAGAATTAGCAACGTGGGAGTTAAAGAAATGGACCGTTTTCAAAAAGGAGATTTACTAATTCAATTTGATTGTAGCCTTTACGAAGCACAAAAAGATGTTGTTAGTGCCAATGCTAATAGCGCCCTTATAAAGCTTAAGAGTGATGAGCAAATGTTGCAAATGAGATCTATTGGTAAATATGAATTAGAACTATCAAAGTCAGAATTTGAAAAAGCTAAAGCGGAACTTCATATAGCAGAACTCAATGTAGAACGATGCTCCATTAGTGCTCCATTTGATGGTGCAGTCGAGGAAGTTTTAATCAATGCTTATGAGGGTGTTCAGCCCCAAGTTGAGCTAATGAAAATTATTCAAACGGATATTTTAGAATTAGAAATGGTTGTATCAAGTGAGTGGATATCTTGGTTAACAATTGGCCATCCAGTTAATGTTTTTATAGATGAAATTCAAAAAGAATTTAACGCATCTATCAGCGGCATTGGTGCCAACGTAGATGCGGTAAGTCAAACCATTCAGCTTAAAGGAACAATTACTGATGTAAGCCCTGCACTTCTGCCAGGAATGAGTGGCCGTGTTATATTTTGAGCCAAGATCAACTAAACAGCCTAGCGAGAATTTTTACTTTTGAAAAAAAGTTAAGAGAAGCTCAATCAATTGTAGAACTTCGATATATCGTAACCAACGAGCTCCGTTCAATAAGTCCTTATATTTATAGTTTTTTTGGGTCTTGGACAAAGCCCAAGCGCTTCAAAATCGAAGCGATCTCAGATATTGCTGTAGTGGAAAAGACATCGCCAGTTACCAATTTGGTACAAAAAATTATTCAACAAAAATTAAAAGAAGCCTCAACTGAGGCCCATGTTTTTACTTTAGAAGCAGAGTCTTTAATCCCAGCTAAGGGAGAAGACCCGCTTCCTAGCCAATTTATATGGGTTCCTTGTCACTCTAGTCAAAAAGGAATACAAGCGGTATTAGTTCTAAATCGTAATGAAAGCTGGACAGAACAAGAGACTGAATATCTAAGACATTTAGGATCCACCATTGGACACGCAATGGGTTCTCTTGTTGATAAAAATATTTTCGAAAAAATGTTTGCAATTATTCGCAGTACTTTTTTTCAATTTATTTTATTTTCTGGAATTGTTACGATCATGTTTATCCCTGTTTCTTTATCTGTTATTGGCCAAGCAGAAATCATTCCTAATAACCCAAGTATTATAAACGCACCCATTGACGGTGTTATTGATGACATTTTGGTAGATAATAATGATAAAGTTTTACAACAAACACCCTTAGTAAATTTTGAAAAAACACAATTACAAAATAGCTTTGATTTAGCACAACAAGAACTCAAAGTTATTCAAACTGAGTTATTACAAGCTCAACAATCTTCATTTAATAGCAAAGAAGACAAAGCTTTAGTGAGCTTACTGCAGAGTAAAATTATTCTTACTCAAGAAACAGTTAATTATCAAAAATTGTTATTAGATAAGGCGACGATACTTTCCCCTAATGATGGAACTATTGTGATCAAAGATAAGCAATTATTAATCGGAAGACCATTTCAAATTGGTGAAAATATTATGGTCATCGCGGATCCTTCCGACGTTCAAGTAGAAATTCAAGTTCCAGTCAAAGACTCCATCACCATTAAAAAAGGTGCAAAAATCAATGTCTTTTTGGACTCTGATCCTTTAAACGTGATTAAAGCTTCAGTCATTAAGTTTTCCTATGAGCCTGAATTAACTGCTGAAAATATGTTAGCGTATACAGTCACAGCAAAGCTCGAACAAGAGGATATTCAGCCAAGAATAGGCCTTCGAGGATCTGCAAAAATTTTTGGAGATGAGGTAAGATTATTTTTCTATCTTTTCAGAAAGCCAATTATCGTATTAAGACAAACATTAGGATTTTAAATGTTAACACCGGCATTGAGACAAGATTTAAAACTTTTCCCCGGCACAACGATGGAAGATGGCTCACCTTCATGGCTATTATATGATCAGTTAAGAAATAAATATTTTACTCTAGGCATTAGTGCCTTTCGAATGGTTAAAAATTGGATAGCAGGCATTGACTCGAAGGAGTTTTTAAAAAAAATTCATGAAAAAGGTTTAGATATTGAAGAAAATCAATTAAATGATTTTATTAACTTCTTACAAACAAATAGCTTAGTCATTCATTCAAAATCTGAAGATGTAAAAATTCTTCTAAAGCATCATACATCTCAGCAAAAGCATTGGTTACTAAAATTAATTCACAATTATTTATTTTTTAAAATTCCCTTGATCAAACCTGATCCTTTTCTTGATAAGACTCTAGGTTTAGCGAAGAGCCTTAGTGGCCCATTTGTCAGATACGTGATTTATTTATTGGGTTTTTTAGGTATATATCTTGTGATTCAAAATTGGGATATTTTTTTAACTACTTTTTTATATTTCTTTAATTGGGATGGTGCAATTTTATATGCATTAACCCTTGTCGGGGTCAAAGCAATTCATGAGCTAGGACATGCCTATAGCGCCAAGAACTATGGGTGTAATGTTAATTCGATGGGGGTAGCTTTTCTGGTTTTCTTTCCTTTTTTATATACAGACAATACAAATGCATGGAGGCTCAGAAGTCATAAAAAAAGACTTAAAATCAATTTTGCCGGTATATCGACAGAGTTACATTTAGCTTTGTTAGCAACCTTTTTTTGGGGAATTTTGGAGCCAGGAGTATTGAAAAGCCTCGCTTTTTTTGTCGCTACAACATCATGGATATCATCTCTTTTAATTAATATAAGCCCCTTCATGCGTTTTGATGGATATTATGTTTTTGCAGATTATTTGAAAATGGACAATCTTCAGCCAAGGGCTTTTGCTCTTGCAAAGTGGCGATTGAGAAATTTACTTTTTGGTTATAAGCACAGTGCCCCAGAATTGATGGAGTCGAGCAAGCAAAACTTAATTATTTTATATGCCTGGTTTACATGGATATACCGCTTCTTCCTTTTTATTGGTATTGCTTTCTTAATCTATCACTTTGCTTTTAAGTTATTAGGTATCATTTTATTTGTGATTGAAATTCTTTGGTTTATTGCCCTACCTGTATTAAAGGAGATGAATATGTGGTGGAAACTTCGATCAGAACTTAAATTTTCTTATCAACTTTTAAGAACGATTGTTCTTCTAATTTTTATTTCTTTTATCATTTTCTATCCTTGGAAAGATTTTCAAAAGATACCAGCTATTTACCAATCAGAAAAATTTATAACAATATTTCCTCCAATTAACTCTCAGATATCTGATGTTTATGTCGAGGAAAAACAATTTGTTAATGAAAATCAAAATTTGATAAAGCTAAAATCCCCTCAAATAAATTCTGAAATAATTCAATCACATGAAGAATTAAATCTAATAAATATAAAAATTGAAAATGCTCTAGAAGGGATCTTAACTAGAGCTGATTTACGGCCATTACAAAGCGAGAGAGATAAGTTAAAGATAAAAATTAATAATTTAGAAAAGGTTAAGTCATCACTTTTATTGAAATCTCCTTTTGAAGGAGAGATAATTAGCTTAACTGAGCTTGATGAAAACCAATGGGTAAATAATAAAACAGCAGTTCTATCCATAGTAAATAAAAAACAAAATTACCTTATTGCCTTTATTTCTGAGAAAGATATTTTGAATATCGATATCAACAAATCTCCATACTTCATCCCGTCTTTAATTGACCAACCCAAAACTGAAGCCTCAATTATTTCAATCAGCGAGTCACCCATGGATAATTTTGATCTTTATCCAATGGCAACTTCTCTTTACGGAGGTCCTATCGCGGTCAGAAAAACACAAGCGGGTAATATTAGGTCAGAAACTGCCTACTACAAAGTTACTCTCTCTTTAAAAGAACAGCCAAACCTATCTGATCAAAAAACAATGGGAGTAGTGGATATTGGAACAAGATCTGAAAGTCTTATGCAAAAATTTATAAAATTTATTTCCGCAACTCTATTAAGAGAACTATCATTTTAATTTTATGACCCATTGTAGGCCATAGAAAACAAAAAATACCAATAAAATCTAGTACTATCAATTTCACTTATGATTATCTTGCGAAATACATTGAAAGAAAAGAGTGATGATCAGTCTAAACAGGCCTCCTCTCCTAGCTCTTATTTTAAGTCTAAGTGGCTTGAAGAGCGTGAAATGCGATCAAGGTATAAACACCTTAATTTAGAAAATTTAAGTGAAGTAGTTAAAGAAAGAATGCATGTTTCGGATGCTCAAAAATCTGAATATCAATGTTATGATGAGCTTAAGGATATGAAAAGAGCTAATGAAGTTTCAATTTTTTATAAATTAATAAATATAGTCAAATCATATCAAAAATTGGAATTTCAAAAGTTTTCTCATGAATTAGAATGCCTAGATTGCCTGTACCATCTACACAATCAAAAAATTATAAACTATCAAACTGTAAAATCTCTTTTTCAAAGCTTAAAGCAAATTGAAAAATATTGTCAAAAAATAAAAAAAGAATTAGTTAGAGCCCAAAAAAAAAGCAAGCAAGGTGGAGAGATGTCACCGAGTGAAATAATTTTAAAAAATGATGATGGAGTGAATATTCCAGCTTCAAACATATATGAAGAATTTTCAATAATTGCCAATGAATGTAATTTTTTAAAAGGTTTTAATGTGACACGATCAGATCAATCATCTTTGTTTCCAGAGATGGATACTGAAGAAATAAATTTAGATTATTTTTTGATTACATTGAAAAATTTATTCAATTGTCTTGACTTAGAAAACTTTAATTTAAAAGATGTAAATCTAGAGTTAAGGTCTTTTTGTTGGGAGGGAATTTCCCAAACACCGTCAATTAATAATACACCATATTCTTCTTTTCTTAAAGCTTTCAAAAGAGTCGAAAACAAACAAGAAGTATATTTTGGTTTATCTAATGTGTTTCGATCAGAAGATTTCTATCACATTAGAAATCAAATTATTCAGTTTTAACTTTCAATAAGAGAATTAGTCCTAACAGTAATAACACTGCTGAAAACCCATACCCCACTCTTTGCGATATGTAAAAAGTAAGTATCGCAGAAAGCAAAGGTCCTATAAAGGCTGTAATTTTTCCTGACGCTGTAAATAATCCAAAACCAATACCTTGAGATTCATGAGGCATTAAATTGGACATTATTGATCTACTTGCACTTTGAAGAGGGCCTGCAAAAAAGGTACCTATGCTCACAAGAGTTATAAAATATATTTTATTAGTGCTCATCGCCATCAAGAACACCACGATCGATAAGGCCATCAGAGAAATCATAAGAATTTTTTTGTCGGGGATTTTTAAAAAAGCTGAGCTAAAGCATCCTATACCCCCTAAAACGTTTCCGATTAATGCCAATAATAATAATTCTTTAAAAGAAAGATTTATGACAGAGGACGCAAATATACCCAGACCAGCGATCGCCACAACCAATCCATCTGCGTAGAGAATGCGAGCAATTAAAAACCGACCTGTATTCGTAAGCCCATTAGTAAAGATTGTTTTTTTAATTGTAGATAAAACACTAAAAACAACTTTTTTTGAAATTTGTTGATTAAAATTTGACATCATCAAAGGGATAGCAAATATTAAAAACCAGAGAGCACAAGCGATATGGGCAAGTCTGATGTTTAGCTGATCTTCAGTTGTTATTTTTAATAAATTATCTGGCATAGCAAAACACTTCAGAATTATCATTATAATAATAAAACCCCCAAAATATCCAGCACCCCAACCAATATGAGAAATTTTTGAAATGGTGCTACTATCACCAAATTCTTTAAGTGTTGCATTGTAAAATGTATTCGAAGCTTCATATGTAAAAAGTGCTATGAATAGCAAAGCAAGAGCAAAATATAAATGATTTGGTGTTGGTAAAACAAAATAAAATAAACTTATTGATGCAATACAAGCGAAGGTAAAGACCCTTAGACATCTTTTATGACAATTTAGGCGTTGATCAGAAAAATTTCCTATTACTGGAATTACAAAAGACAGTGACAGTCCAGCCAAGCCTATTGTCATTTGCCATAAGGCAGAACCAATTTGAGCCTCGACAGCAATATTTTTAATAAAATAATTTGACGTAAGAATGGAAAGAACAAACATTGGGAAAACTGAATTACCAATGTCATATAAGGAAAATTTTAAAATTTTTTTCAACTTTTTCTTCCATTCAAAAGCATATTAAGAGCTCCCATATCATTTAAATCATTAACAAGCTTAGAAAAAGTTATATTTGTTCCGGATGAAAGTTGTTCAAGGATTTTTTGATAATTTTCATTTAAAATTACCCCTCCATTAGTGTCTTTTGAAAGTAGCTGAAAATCAATTAGTTTTTGGATTCTTCTACGAACTGACTCTTTAGGTTGTCCTAATATATTTGCAACACTTAGTATAGAAAGTTTAGACCCTTGAAAGGATTTTTTAATATCTTCGGGTGATATTTTTTTTAATTCTTCAAATGTTCTTGATTTTTTTTTATTAAATTTATAGAGATATTGTGCGGCGACAACATGTACGATCATTATTTCATCAATATTCAGACCAAATTCGTTTGCACGTTTATAATAGTCAGTAATAAATAACAGAAAAGCATACCCAGCTTTTGAATAAATTTCAGATTCTTGTAATGATTTAGATTCTTGAGACATACATATATAAGGTATACAAAAAAAACCTAAAATGGGTTATTTTAAACCCAAAATGGGTTATAATATTTCCATTATCCTTAGAAACATGATGTTTTAATAAAATAATTGTTTAAATTGTTGATATGTCAAAATTTATAAGCGTTGTTAAATTTAATGTAAAAGAGGGTAAAGAGCCTGACTTTCTCGATTCGATGAAGAAATTTTCCAATCCAGAGGGTGTTATTTTTAGAAAAATTCTAAAAACTGGTGATAGATCCTATTGTAGTATAGTGGAGTGGGTTAATGAACAAAGTCTTTCAAATGCAAGACAACAAATGATTGCTTATCTTGATACTATCAGAGATATGCTAGAAGAAATTAGTCCTGAATTGGGAGTAACTGATCCTGTCTCAGGGCCAATTATTCTTGATGAACAAGGCCTTGTTGTTGAACCTGGCGGCACAATCTCTGGTAAAATTAAAACTTAACCTTAGTGGTTAATGTATTTGTCTTTGTATTGATCTTGCGACTCTGAGTCTACAGTTCCTCTTGGGTCTCCAAGACCTGCATGTCTGTATGCAGAGGTCACCGTATTTCTCAAAAGACAAGCAATAGTCATTGGTCCTACTCCACCAGGTACAGGTGTAATTTTAGAAGCTTTTTTTGAGGCACTATCAAAATCGACGTCGCCGACAATTTTACTTCCTTCGCTACCATCTTCTTTAGTAACAGGTATTCTGTTGATACCTACATCAATAACTACAGCACCTTCTTTTAACCAATCACCATTAACCATTTCGGGTCTTCCTGCAGCAACAACTACGACATCTGCTTGAGAACAAATTGCTTCAACATTTTTCGTTTTTGAGTGAACAATGGTTACCGTGCATGACTCTTCTATTAAAAGTTGAGACATCGGTTTGCCAACAATATTGGAACGCCCAACAACGACAGCATTTTTTCCTGTCAAATCGTCAACATTATCTTTTAAAAGCAATAAAGAACCTAATGGTGTACACGGAATAAAAGCTTTATTCAGCATGTCTCCACCAATAGATAATCTTCCAGCATTTATAGCATGAAAGCCATCGACATCTTTTTCAACAGCGATTGCATCAATCACACTTCTTTCATCAATTTGCTTAGGTAATGGCAATTGGACTAAAATTCCATGAGTGTCAGGATCTTCATTGAGCATTTTTATTAGTTTTAAAAGAGTATCTTGATCCGTGGTATCGTCTAATTTGTAATCTTTAGTTTTGATATTACACTCCGCTGCCATTTTAGTTTTAGCACCGACATAAACTTTACTAGCTGGGTTTTCGCCAACTAAAACAACTGCTAGACAAGGCTCCACCTTGCTTTGTTCTATTAGTCGATCTGCATCTTCTTTTACTTGTGATCTTATTGTTGCTGCGAATGCTTTTCCGTCAATAATACTTGCCATATTAAAATCTCCTTTTATCCTCTTGGCCAATACTCAATGAGTAAATCTTTAAATAAATAAATAATTAAAATCAATAGAACTGGAGAGATATCAATGCCTCCAAAAGTAGGGAGATACCTTCTTATATAATTTAAAGGAGGATCTGTTAGCTTTTGGAAACTTTCATAAATCTTCCATAAAAAAACATTTTGACTATTGAGTATATTAAAGTGAAACAACCACGAAACGACAACATAGAAAAATATAATTAAGGTATAAAAATCTAGTATGCGTATTAAAAATAGGAGCAGTGAATTCACGAATGTAAATTATAAAAATTTAATAGTCTCGTCTATTAAATAAGAAATTTCTGCATCGCTCTGATTGGGGGTTTGTAAATACTGTGTCAGGATGTCCTTCTTCTTCAACAAGCCCATTGTGTAAAAAAATAACCTTATTCGAGACTTTACGGGCAAATTCCATTTCATGGGTCACCACTAACATTGTCTTGCCTCCCTCAGCAAGTTTCCTCATGACTGATAAAACTTCATCTACAAGTTCTGGATCAAGGGAAGAGGTGGGCTCATCAAATAATAATATCTCTGGAGAAATAGCAAGAGCCCTTGCAATAGCTGCTCTTTGTTGTTGCCCTCCAGACAAGTGAGCAGGATACTCTTTTGCTTTGTCTTCTATCCCAACTAGCTTTAAAAGTTCCATCGCCTCATCCTCAGATTTTTGTTTATCTTTTCCTAACACTTGGACGGGTGCCTCGATAATATTTTCTAAAATATTCATGTGCGACCATAGATTAAAACTTTGAAAAACCATGCCTAGTTTTTTTCGAATAGATATTATTTTTAATTGAAGTTCTTTATTGGGATTAAGTAAATTTTCTTTTTGACAGTCTATTGTCTGTCCGCAAACATTAATTAATCCAGAGTTGGGATTTTCGAGAAAATTGATGCATCTAAGAAGAGTGCTTTTACCTGAGCCTGAGCTTCCAATAATACTGATTACATCACCTTGATTGGCATCCAGATCCACTCCTTGTAAAACTTTATTATCACTAAAGCTTTTTTCAAGTTTGGATAATTCTAATATTTTCATATTTTTAGCTAATATCCCATTTTTTCATATTTATTGATATTCTTAATTTATAAGTAAATTAGCATTCTCATAAAAAGTTTATTCATTTAGATATTTTTAGTTTATATTTTTATGTATTAATTATTCAATTTAATAGAGGAAGAACTTAAAGGAGAAAATTATGAAAAAGACAATATTATCAGCTTTTGCCGCTTTATTGATTGCGGGTTCTGCATGGGCTGACACAGTAAGAATGGGCACTGAAGGAGCCTATCCTCCATACAATTTTATTAATGATAATGGAGAAGTGGATGGATTTGAAAAAGACGTAGGGGACATGCTTTGTATTCGTGCGAACCTAGATTGTGTTTGGGTTATCAACGAGTGGGATTCAATCATTCCTAATTTAGTATCTGGTAATTATGACACAATTATTGCTGGTATGTCTATCACAGCTGAGCGCGATGAAGTAATTGACTTTACTCAAGACTATTTTCCACCATCACCATCAGTCTATATGGGTTTAAGCGGATCAGATGTTGATCTAGAAGGCGGTGTGATTGCAGCACAAACTGCAACCATTCAGGCAGGCTATGTTGCTGAAAGTGGAGCAACTTTAGTTGAATTCGCTTCCGCAGAAGAAACAATTTCTGCAGTTCAAAACGGCGAAGCTGATGCTGTT
>VMHT01076090.1_pt1 | contig 14409 bp, 11 predicted proteins | sample 4693611 | NCBI WGS metagenome assembly VMHT01 (sample SAMN12280063, study PRJNA550983) | marine metagenome | isolation source: seawater sampled from same location over 5 years 0.02-0.2 micron viral filtrate | place: USA: collected off the coast of southern California halfway between the port... ... | reverse complement strand
CCATCCAGCTTTCTTTGGAACAGTCCGAGAACATTTCCTCACTTTCAGATACAGAGAGGCGGGGATGCCCCGTTCCCTCAACTATCCCCCGGTTCGAGGGCTGTATCTACGCAATCACTCCAACCCCACTACAACCGCACAATCTGAGAATTCTGGTGCCATAGAGAAAATGTATGTAGGCCAGTGGCTCCAGAGTTATGGATATAATGGATTGAATGCAGGAGGACATGGGAATACGGATGGATTGAGGAGTGCAAATGCCGTTCTTATGGGACACACCACTGTGAGAGAAGCTCAGGGGACTTTGAGATTATTGAAACAATATGAGAATATCAGATATTCAAGAGGTGAAGGTATAGGAGATGGCGTCAATCCTGAGAGAACAGGTGCGACCATATTCTATGATTCGGATACAGACAGTGTCAGCTTCACCAAATATGTGACAGTGTTGGATAGTATGGTCGCATATGATATGAGCAGGAGGATGCCAATTAGAGCATATGGTATCAGGACTGCATCAGACTCTTTGGATATGTTAGCTGGAGACCCGAACGAAGGGACGAATACTCAAGGCGTGTATGGCAAGGGTAGATTCGATGGAGGCATTCACGATTCTATGCAGAAGATACCGAACGCCACAGATCATGGAGCCTCTTGGTTCTTCGACAAGGATTACTCTGGTGTCGAACGCTCGATACCGATTGGAGTAGTTATGTCCAGCCACACAGCCGAGTCCTCACCATACAGTAGCACAGTCAGACGCTCCAATTTACCGATAAACAGCTCCGAATCACCGATTGGCATAGGTTCTACTCTTGGTTTGGAGTCCGGTGGGATGACTCTGCCTACATCTATGCCAGCAGGATTATGGGAAAATGAGTTTATCGAAGCACCTTTGAACGCCAGACCGCACAACAAAGGCTCTGACCCGTTTATCGATCTGTATCAATACACAGGCTCAGACGCATACAGTCAAAGTCAATCAATAGCTGCTGTCGAGAGAACGAACACATTCGGTGTGTCGGGCACTTTCTATCACCTCAGAGGAAATCCTCTACACACCAACGCCTCGGCCCTAGACCATTCTGCTATGAGAGCGTTGGCCGCCTCCAACGGTGAGAAAAAGACACACTACCCTTCAACTGGATGGGGTGAGGCGACATACAACTCATCCAACAATGCTACAAAGACCGTGAAAGCAATACCTCTCTCAGAAGTAGCTGATCATAGACAAGTGCAGTCCAGAACCGAGCCTAGACTTGGTCTGATAATAGATACTGAGAACGAGAGGCTGAACAACAAGACCATGGAATATCAAGTGATGGGAACGAAAGCATTCTCATTAAACTCAGACCTCGGAGTAGGTCAGCATTATCCGATAACGCCCTCATGGGTAAGCAAGACGAAGCTTGAGAAGCACGGCTTCACGATTGATGGAGGAGCTGGCAGCACGGTCACGCACTCAAACGAGTATGTCGCACCCACATGGAGTCCTGACAGTGATGATGCAAAGGGGCTCGGTGGTTCTGCGATAAGTAGTATAACGCTAAGTTCGGGTGCTAATTCTGGGACAGGATACTCAGCAGGCACACTTTCCGCATCAGGTGGTGGTGGTTCTGGATTCGCAGGCACATATGCTATATCTGCCGCTGTTAGCAACTCAGTAAGCAAATCGGGAGGAGGGGGGGAGTTCTCCTCAAGTCAAACCAGTGGTAGCATCAGTGTAAATAACTCAGGCACAAACGGTTCTGGTTTTGCAGCTAACTTCGTTACTACCAACGATGGTGCCTCCGTCAATTCGGTTTCTATCTCCGGGGGAGGAGCGAAGTATGGTATAGCTTCTCAGGCACTCACTGTGGGTCATGGGCCTTCAGGCAGCGGCTTCGCAGCTACTGGATTCTTGGGGCATCCGATGTCGGCCACATTGAGCAGCTTCAATGGTAGCAACACTGTGAGGATTTCAGGTGGCCCCGGAACAGGCGATTTTACAACACCAAGCTGGAGGATGGTGGTAAGTGGGACGAAGGGGGCAACAGCTAATCACTTTCCAAGCTCGACAACAGCGAATAGCGCAATCTTTGCATGGACTATTGATTCTGGCGGAAGACTGACTGGTGTCACCACGACCACTGCGGGCAGTGACTTCCAATCAAACCACACTATAACTTACACACTGCAATGGGACCCTTTGGGCGGGACAAGTTATGCTGTGTATGGAGATACAGGGACACTTGCCGATGGAAATTGGAATTTCGGCACAAGTGCCGCTTTAGCACAATTGGACCTATCTGCCAACTCTGGTAAATTGACTCAAATCCAAGTCACTAACTACGGTAGTGGATATACAGGGGCAAGGCCGAGTTTGGACCTTCTCAATTCCAACATGGTTCTACCGAACCAGATAGCAGGAGCATCAGCAGCTACCATCTCAAGGACTTTGAATACCGCTACGAGATCGTTAGGAACGATAACAGTCACTAATCAAGGGTCAGGATACACCTCTGCTCCGGCTCTATCAATCACCAGTCCGGCCACGTTCACTGGGACATTGACGGCCTCGTTGCTGAGCACAGGGCCAGTATTCTCAGTCACTATGACGAACGGAGGTTCAGGATATACGTCCGATCCCACTATCGTATTTTCCAATGCCGGCTCCGGTGCTACGGTATCTGTATCACTGCCTGAATCGCAAAGCGAGCCGAGGATACACGCTAACACTCATGCTTTGGACGCATGGGCTGTCAGAGGGTCAGCAGACCTTCCACCATGGGGTGGAGTCTACATTCTCAGAAAGACATATCTGAATAGAACGGAAGAGGGCTCTCTATCCACTTCCATATTTGGAACAAGCGGCAATGCCATGCCCTCTCACCCTCGTAGGAAAGCGGTGGACTACATTGTAAGGCCAGTCAGACCGTTGAAGCTCTATGCATTTGCTTCCAGCTTGATGAATGACGGTTGGACAAACGGCCCAAGATGTGCAAGCAGCAACAGCGACAGCTTGGCATATCAGCCATTCACCAGAGATGCAAGATATGGTCTGTTTGAGATAAATGTAGACGAGGGTCTCGGAGAGAGCAGCTTTGTAGGTTCGCCTGAAGGGGCTTTTACGATAGACTTCCCTGATGCGAATGAGTTTGATGTGGTATATCATCTCATACCCTCTGCCTCAATGCTTCAATTCTTCAAGTCCGATGCAGCACGAAGATCAGCTGATGGGACATACAACCCAGAAATAGAACCAAGATATTCTCAGACTCTTCACCCCGGCGGAGGGGAAGCTCTGCATCAAAGTCAGGTGAGATACAAGATTGATGGTTCTGGTATAGGTGGTGACTTTGCCAAACACGGTTTGGAGGATGAAGTCACCCACATAACCCATGAGTCAATGATGAGACTGTTCCCCAGCTTTGAGGTAAAGTCTCACTATCAAGTAAGTAGCACCGTGTATGTAGTTCTTGATAATGCCAGCATACTGCCTTCCACGGGCAAGATGTTCATATCTGGAATATCTGGTGCCCTTAATTATTCAGCCAAATCAGGCGACAAGCTCACACTATCTGCCAACGCAATCACTGGATACACTTCTGTCGGCAGTCTAGTAGGAAAGAAGCTGCACTTCACCGATGTAGCCTCTCCATCTTCCATCAGCGATTTCCGAGCTGTGACTCTACCATATCCCACTATACCCTCATTCGCAGATAACGCTCTGGTGATGGCCAAGATAGAATCTGACAGCTGGAGAAGATACGATTCAGATGCAGATAAGGTGAAAGATACAGCTCTTTCCTACAGGGGACTGCTTGAGTATGATCCGTCTGATTTCATCATGCTCAGCCAACAACCACTCAAGATAACAAATAGTAAGAACATAGTGGAGATAAAGAACATTAGAACATCTATACAGAAGATAAGAGTAGACAGTAAGGAAATCACTGAGACATACAACCCACCTTACTTGATAGACAGTGATGGCAATAGGCTGAGAGTGGCTGGCACAAAGATAGAAGCATCTACAACCTCTCTAGTGTTCAAGAATATCGAATCGGACAGTCTTTCTGATGAGGGTATAAACACTGAGAAAGGGATACTTCTAGGGCAATATGGATTCATAGGAGTAAGAACCTCCGATGCTGCTTTGATGATGCTGGACGACGCAGGCCCTGAATTGACCAGCTTCAACGTCACCCCTACGAATGCATTGATTGCCAATGACCGGGACATATCATTCACATTGAAGGCACATCCTTCTTTGAGGATCATAAATGACCATTCGAGAACATTCGTAGCCAGAAAGACTCGTGGCATAAGCGTGTTAGAAGTAATAAGAAATCTGACAAACTTAGATGGAAGACAGCTAATCAATGAAAAGAATGGTGGTCTGGTCTACGGTTCCACCACTTTCAATGATAGGGGCACTACGATTGGCATGGGCACGGCTGCAAAGGAAGTGGGCATCAGCAGAATGATTGATTCTCCAAACGAAGTTATAGTGGTCGGAGATAGAATAGCAATCAATGAGCAGGTGTATGTGGCAATAAGCGACCCAGAGAGAATGAAGAAGGAGGCCGGAGCTGGAGCTACTACTGGTCTAGCCAAGACCCTACGTCAAGACATAGCCGGCCTGAAGACAAAGCAGGAAGCCGTGAAGCTGGCGAAGTCGGTGCTGGCCAGAACAGAGAATCGTTCACCGATCATATCGATAAAGGGGGCTCTCAAGATGACCTCAGTCAGTCCGGGTGAGATGGTCACAGTAGACCTGCCCGTTCACAATTTGAGAGGGCGGTTCGCAGTGTTCGAGGCCGAACACAACTTTGCTACCCTTGAAAGTAATTTCGTAATAGCCCAATATGACAAGGGCATAGAGGGTATCCTGTCCGACTTGAGAGCCTTCACTTCAAACTCCGCACCAGCAGATGAGTCTGCATCTGACATAGTGGATGTAGTAGAGATGAGCACTTCGGGTGCCATCCGAATAAAGGCTGTTCACCGAGTTCAGGTTCGCTCGGTAAATAACCGTGGATTCATTATAGGTGCGAAACAAGGAAAAGGAATGGGCAAAATAGGCGTCCGCACCGGGAACAAGCGAAGTCTGCCTATAGGCCATTCAAAATCAAGATATTATGTGGTGAAATAAATGCCAGTGTTAGATACAATAAAGTCCGCCTTGACAGATCATCTGTCTACTTTGATAACGAAAATGACCTTGGGCTCGGCTGGAGGTGATTCATCGAGTAGAGACGGAGGAGCAGGTAATCCACAGATTACAGTCGATCCCAATGTCAGAAGAATAGATGACAGGACGATATCCGTATCAGCTATGTTCAACACACAGGAGACCGCATCTCAGACAATCAAGGAGCTCGTCTTGCACGGAGACACAGCTCTCGACTCACCCGCCTATCGTGCTACATTCATGCCCATATCGAAGGATTCGACCAATGAAATCAAAGTAGATGTATTACTGGAGGTGCGATAATGGCAGGGCTTGGAGAGGGACATGAGACTGCAAATCAATCCTATCAGACCGATGGGTTGAGGGACACTGATGTCCTTACGAGCCCTACGCTCACCAATTTCAATGAGCGAGCTTTGATGAATGGCGTTATACCAGTCACAGTGAACGACTATCACACATCTAATTCTGACCGATTATCATCTACATCTGGTAATTGTGCGGTATCAAGCACTGGCAACCCCGTAAAGAGCGTAGTAGTAGCAGCAGGAACGGTGATGCTCGATGGGATGTTCTATGAGGTTGGTAGTGGCACCATAGACATAAGCAGCAACAGCAATACTGGGAAGTTCCCATACAACAGCTCGGCTCTTCCTACTCTCACATCCACCGACCACGAAAGGATATTGCTGGTCTACCTCGACCCGACTCTGGCCGGATTCATCGGGCTGATATATGGAACGGAGATAGATGCATCCGGTGGTGCATACCCACAGAGCCCCACGGGTCATCTCGCCAAGCATACCACTGTGCTGGCTTCATGTAGGCTGACTAAATCTGGATCAAACGTAATCATCAGTTCTGTTGATGACAAGAGAGTGTTCATCAGACCGGGGCCAATGCCTCTCTCAGCTCTATCAAATCACGCTTCCAATGGGAGCAACCCTGCTAACAACTTCATCGCTGGTTCGCAAGCCGGCACCTTACCTGTAACTGACCTCGGCTTCTTGTTTGCCAGAGACCCAGCTGGATTGTCAGGTGCTCCTAACGGAACCGGGCAGACCCATCTATTCTTCCAGTCCGATCAGGGTCTTGGAGAGTATGCAGGAGGCGGGGGAGTGTATCAAATCACACCTACTCATCGCACATCTAAGAAGATATTCACATGGAACCCCGGTTCTACCAAGACTATTACTTTCGGGACTGACTTGGAATTCAAGCCCCTTCAATCTCAAGACCAATCGAACCTATATCTAATCGACATAGTTTCATTCGATGCCAGTGATACAGGTTCATCCAAGCTCCATGATGGCGTTTTGATACAAGGGCCACAAGGAGGAGGAGGTTCTCCGGCTGGCGAGTTCTATGTCAATACGAATGGGACAGCCATCACCATACCAGCTCATACAGGATACAATTCCGGTGGAGCTGATAGAATCATACTCACCTACACTCATGCGGGGCACAGCTGATGCTATCGGGCCGTTCGAGGGCCAAAGCCTTCCGTGATAAGATAAGTCAGGACTGCCCTGACTGCGACAACAGGGTGTTAGCCATACGAATAAACGGGTTCTATGCCGGATCGAGAGACAGGATATTTCTGTGGGAGTGTCCCATCTGTGAGGCAGTCTGGAAGAAGACCCGACCAAAACTCCTTAGAGAATTGTCCGATGATGTGAAAGTATGAGCGTAGCGTTTGATGAAGCTTGGGGGGTATCCAAGAATGAGTCAAAGGGCAAGTTCAGGGGCTACTCCAAGAACACCGTCAGCGGTAGGGCCGAGCGAGCTGGGAAGGCCAAGGCTTGGAATCAATCACGCAAGGTGAAGAGAGGCAGGACACGCAAGAGATATTCTCGAAACAAGAGCAGAGGCAATGTCAGGCCGAAGATGAGGAGGCAGCTCGGAGCTGGTGGTTCCAGAGCTGAGGTCTCCAAGGATGCAGCAGACATCAACGCCATGGTAGACGCAGCTACGATAAACGAGCTGGTGGAGAAGGCATCCACCGAAGCACTCACCGCCATAGCCTTGGGCCGCCCCAGATCAAGATCGCCTATAGGACGATTAGCCCAGTCAATGGGAGCCGTCAATATACTGGCAGGTAATAAGCCACGTCTGGATGCTATGGAGTTCTTCGGCGGGGCTGGAGCTCAAGCTCTTACCACTGGTGGATACAGCGTAGACCCCTTGAGGAGAGGGCACAACGTGCTGTCCACGGACATCGGTGCTCAGCTTGAGGATAAGCCGATGACAGGAGGAGTGTGGGATTGGGAGGAGGACATTATGCGTTATACGCCCAAGGAGTGGATGGACGTAGCGGAGGCGAAGCTGGGGAACAAGATGCCAGATGTTCTGTTTGCCAGTCCGACCTGCGTGGATATGTCTCTCTCAGGCATCGGCGGCAAATGGAATTTGCCTTCAAGATTCAGTGGGCCTAAAGACCCTAAATACGCAGAGGCAAAATTAGATGCATTCAGAGCAAGAAAGGACGGAGAGGCTCCTTCTTGGATGGGAGAGTCTACCAGACAGAACCCAGCTGGGGATTGGCAGGCAACAGGGTCGAACAAGGGCACAGCCAAGTATATGCGTCAAGCCTTCAAGATAGCTGAGGAGTTCAAGAGGAGAAATCCAAAAGGATACGTCATGATCGAGAACCCAGTCGGTATGTCTCAATTCATGCCCTTCACGTATAGCCCGGAGCTACCAGACATGGCTGTGGTGGGCATGGCATCTTACACCAATCCAGCTGCCGGGATGTTTGGAATACCTCAGAATGTCGATCCGAACAATCCAGTAGTCACTGACCCATTGGAGTCATCTGTCTACTATGATATGCAGACGCCGGAGCAAATGGCACTAAGAGCGAGAACGGGCGACATAAGAGGAAAGCCGTTGAAGAGAAGCGTTCTCTATGGCGATTTCCCTGATGAGTTTGTCCCTCGACCAAGGTTGGGACAGATAACAGCAGAACCAGTGTCATCTCCTACAGATATAGCCATGAGGGAGGGTGGAGTTAGATTCACCGACTTCTCAAAAGAACCATCTCTTAGGCAAGAAATGATAGTTCCCGATGAATTCATCACGTCCGTAGCTAACGAGGGAATGAGAAGATTCAGCAAAAGGGGACTATCTCATAATAACCTCGTGTCGCAGCCTTTGGAAACACTCATGGGTCGCCGTCAAATCACAGGAGACCCCAAAAGTTCTTGGTCAAAGGGTGGAAGTATGCTAAGCGGTTCGGCATATGCCTTTGCACCCAAGGGGTCAAACAGAGGCGTTCAGCAGACGAGAGGCTTCAGCTTCTTCGACTCAATGACAGGAAGAATGGTGAAAGTCCCTTCATATCATGCTAAGTCGATAGTGCCAAGTCAGCTCGGTGCCGATTTTATGAGAGCTGTAGAAAGAGCTGAGAATGTAGAAGCTCCAGTCATTCCTGATACCGAGTTCCACATGATTGACCCAAACCAAAGAGTGAGAGAATACTTAGAGAAGCCGATAAGCACGATTGGAGACCTACGTTCCTTCGCAGGTAATAGGATAGCCGACTTCGCATTGGAAATGGAACCTTATTACAAGCATAAATTCAGGCGTTGATTACTCTTCCTCGTTCGCAAAGAACCCAGCTGGCAATACATGAGCGTGGAAGTCCACGGGGATCAAGACGCCCTTCTCCGTGACCGGATCGAGCACTCTGACCTCGCCCTTCCTCCTGACACGGGCACCCAGCTTGGCGACCATCTCACATTCAGCACACAGGTTCTTGGCGACATTCCTGAATCTCTGGTTGAACCACTCGTTGAACATCTCGACTGAATTGAATAACCAAGAGAAGTGTGGCAGTATAGTCTGCTTTATGCTGTTCCAACGTGCAACGGACCTCAATGGATATCTCTTCTTCTCCAGAGCTAACTCCTCGGCTACGGATAGTCCGACGACATCCATCAGATCGATTGTCTTGAATTTGAGGCCATATGCTTTCACCAATAGCTGGTAGTCGAGCTTGGTGCTGTTGTATCCCATGAGCGTTATATCGCTTGGCAGTCCCTTGAGCCATTCACCAAGATGAGCTCTTTCGTGCACCACGGTCTTGTATCCTCTATGACTCATGCCCTTAGCTATGACATCGCAGAAGACATAGAATGTCTTTCCGTTGAAGAACACAGCCGCATCGAGATTGAATGTGTCCAGTCTTGTGTAGTCCTTATCCTCGGACTGGGCCGTGAATACTTTGAACGACACAATCTTTTCTTTATCCATCCAGTATGACATTCTATTAAAGTGCATTTTCATTCGATCACCAATTCATTGAGATGTAAGCTACCCTTCCCTTCATGTATCTCTCGGCAGTCTTATTCTCAAGTAGCTTATCCAAACGTCTCTTCGCAGTCTTTACACTGACTGAGTTTTCCTGTGCGTATCTATTCTCCAAGTCAGCCTTCTTGACACACTCCTTTCCTGTCTTTGGGTGTATCTCCTTATCCGCCTTGTTGAATGACGTTCTCCATGAGTGCACCTCCGCCTGTGTCTTCTTGGCTGCCTTGTAATTCTGCTTCTGCTCTAGCCAGATGATGAGATTATACAGATTGTCGTAGATCATTTCCTTCGCCATCATTACGTGTTCAGCTGTGACGACAGTGGACTGCATGGTTGCCGCTATGATGTTGGCCATAATACAGGTGTAGTTTTCTACGTTAGGCAGGAAGCTGATTGCAGTCTCCCTGATGTTATCATCAGCTACGCCTCTAACCAAGCCATAGTAATCATCCAGAGCATTGAACAGTGCAGCGTGGTATGAAGGACCAGCCTTGAATATGTCATATGCGTGTTTTACCGCTAAGTCTTCTCTTTCGCCGTCCTTCAGGGCATCCCATTCTTCTTGTGTTACGCCAGCTGCTACGAATAACCTGTCTCTGATCAAGTCCTTGCACTCCACCATTCTAGCGGCCAAGTCCTCATACTTCCACAGTTTGTCAGGGACTGGCTTGTAAGCACCGGCTAGTCTGTGCTCGCTAGTAGTGTGTCTCGTCTCCAAGCTCACGTCATTCTGATACAGATACACACGCTGGAAGAACCCCTTCTCAAGAACATGGTGCATGATGTCCTTGGGAGGGTATGTCGTGCACCATAGAGATACACCTGATGGAGTCCTGACAGTCCCGCCGACTAAGTGCTTGACCAATACATTAGTCTCGCTGCCGATAGGTGCCATGGCCTGTTGCAGATACAGTATCTTGTCGCTAAAGTATGCCTTCTGGTCATTCAAGAGTATGCTGGCCTCGTCAAACAATAGAGTCTTGTATCCGTTGAGGATACCCGGAACGACCTCATGCTCAGTCTGCCCTGTTGGTTTGCCACCCTCGTCATAGATAGCCACTTCTTTCGTGGTTCCAATGAGCTTGGCATCTGAACCAGAGCTGAAGACCTCTGTCTCTATATTGCACATCTTGAGTATCTTGGAGATAAACTCGTAGGCCACTGACTTTCCTGATCGAGATTGCTGTATCCAATAGATGTGAAACCTGCTATCGATGAACACACCATGTATGGGTATTCTCATGTATGGTGCGAGGAGCTGACCCATGACGAAGAAGTAGGACATCAACCCGGCATACTCGTTGTAGAATGATACTGTGTTGAATCTCTCGATGTAACTTCGGACAAACTTTGACCCTTCGTAGTCTGATTTCACTAGAGCGTAATCGTTCCATTTTCTGGTTGTATCAGTTTCGGAACGCATCAACATAATATCACGGGAACCCTCGGTATGTGCTCACACTCTTAACCTCTCACTCTATGAACGACTCATTCTGACACGTTCGCTGACGATCTTTTCTTCGCTATTCAGAACATCGGATATTTTCTGAGCCCGAACCTTGCCCAATCCCTTGAGTGCTGTCAGCTCCTTGACAGACATGGCAGCTATCTCAGCTACACAACCAAACTCTTCCAGCAGCATCTCTGCAATAGCTTGACTGGCACCAGCGGCTCTGAGAGAATCCACTCTCATGTCCTCTGATGTGGTCTTACGCAGAACCCTGTATGTCGAAGACGAGCCCAGTGTGCCATCCTTCTCGAATCTCTTACATATGAATCTGGCAGCACTCGACCTGTCTGGTAGGGTTATGATATTGACATCGTAGTCGGTGGCATATCTGGCCAGTGAGCCTATGAATGAGCTCCAAGCTCTCTGATAGGGAATCTTTCTACCTGACTTGACAGCTTGAGCTAGGTAGCTATCCAGCGTCCCCCACACCAGAAGCACAGCTTGGTTGTAATTGTCATCGAGGTTCTGTAGCTGTTGCTCCAGATGCCCTGACATCATACTGCCCATGTAGTCTTGAATGCTCTTCGCCTCAATCCCCACGCTGTTGAATGCGTAATCGGCAATCATGTTCTGCTTGGTCTGGTGAAAGAGTCCGTCTTTCTTATCGATGTATTTCTTGACAAGGTCTTCAAGCCCAGACCTCTCACGGTTGTCTATGAATAGAACCTTCGTCATTTAATCACCTATGGGACAGGGGGGATTTCGTCATTGTCTGGCTTCGTAACGAAATAAGCAGTGGCTCCACAATCTGCACAGCTCAAGTTAGCTACTACACCCTCACCCATGCCTTCCCATCCATAGTCCTCGAAGCTGTGGTCTCCACCCCATATGACCTTGCCTCCGCAAAACCAACACGCTAAACTGGTAGGCATTCACTCTACCTCCATTTCATCCAGTGCACCTTGTTCAGCTTCTTTCCATAGGAAAGCTCTGTTCAGCATATCTGTAACCATGTCTGCAAATTGAACATCCACAGCTATGGCGACTACGTTCGGATCGTCTGCACTCTGCCTCATCTGAGGGTGATGCAATATCTCTGTGAACCCTGTATTGACGTTAGTCCTAAACGACCACGGCAATAAGTCTCGCATCTCTTCCATATCTAATTGATGCTCTTCTTCCGTCTTTCCTTCCATGGACTTCAATAGCTCCAAGGCTTTCTTTCTTCTTATCTCATCGATGTCTTCACTCATAGTCTACACTCCTTTACCGTCATAGAACGGGCAACGTCCCACACATAAGCCTTCATTGAATAACTTAGGACAAGTGGGAGTTAGATAGTATCTCGATGCACCGTGAGAAAGCATCTGGTGTGTGACAGCTGGTTTGTAATCCGCCCAGCCGAGTGACTCGATGAATGCATGAGCTTTATTCACAGTTTCTTTGTTCGGTGTGTCGCTGTCTTGAGGTGGTCTGGAGAATCTCCTGAAGTAGTCGAGAAGATACATCATGAGGTAGACTCGTGGTTGATGTGGTGGGTTCGATCCCTTCTCACAACAAGCCGCCTTCAGACATGGTAGCATCGGAATACCATCCACGTTCTTCATCTCCACCGCAATTTCGGCGGCGTCAAACTTACCAAAGAATCCTGTCAGTCCTGACATCCTGTATTCTACGTCACTTCTCTTTACCAGCTCAAGGGGCATACCTTCTGTTCCTCTTACAAATAGACCCCCGGAAGGCTGCTTCGCTTTCTCAGTGATTTTATTCCATCCCTCTTCAAGCAACTTCTCATTTACTGGTATGCTCCAAAGACCTCTTTTCACATTGTATGTGTTAGGCACTCTGATGTGTCTGTCGGGTCTGAAGGACACCACTGGATCAAGAGAAATCAAACCCATGTCCTTGACCCATCTATTCACCACGACACGTCCAGAGAACAAGAGCTCGCTCAGCTGGTCAGGAGGAAGATCATACACTCTATCCAACAGAACCCAGATGTGATACCCTCCACCGCTGAAGAAGACTGAATGCTTCCAGCCTTTCTTAGCCAAATAGTTAGACAGTCTCAGAGTATCCTCTGTGCAACGCTGTCCAGCTTCTTCTTCTGTCATCTGCAATTGCTCGATGGCCCTGCCTTTGTCCAAGTCCACGACAAAATGAGGAATGATGGCTGTAGTGTATTCACATCTATTGCCGCCGGGTTTGAGCTCTCTGAATGGATAGACAGTCACAGTCATATTCGCTTTGCCGTTGGTATTGTTGATGTATCTCTGAAAGTCCTTCTTAGAATTAATGACCCTCCTGACACGCATATCCACTTCTCTTGGATACCCATCGAATATGCTTGCCATGATCACTCCTCCTCATACGGTATAGATACACTCCCATATCTCGGACAGAAGCTCTTCACTTTGCACCATGGCTCACAGGTGCTCTTTGTCCTGTAGTCAGATATCAAGGGGAAGGAAGGACCAAACTCTCTGCCTGTGTATCCCTTATGTGCTCTGAGCAGAGCTTCGACATCCTTGAGCATCTTAGACACCATTCCAGTCTTGATGGCTTCTATGTGCCTGAATATGATATCGCCACCTGTATGATCCCAACCCCAGAACGCTGTGTTAAGACCTCCCAGCTTAGGGTGTTGTGACTTACTTAGTAGATACACGTAATATGCCATCTCCTTTCTCATGCCATTCCATTTGAGTGGTTTGTCTTTCCACTTGCCTGTCTTCAGCTCGTGAATGTGGATATCTCCATTCTCATCCATGAACATACGGTCAATGATACCAGTCATGTGAACAAGCTGGCCATCAATCTCAACCACTGCATCCAGAGATACCTCATTGCCTACAGGTAGGAAGTGCAATGGATCGGACACCATGAACCTCTTGGCCTCGGCCTCGAATAGCATCTCAAGGTGGCCCTCCTCGTCCAGCTCAAACTTTCCCCTCTTGGGGTTGTTATCGGGTATGAAGCCGCCAAAGTAGTCCAGAACCCTGTCAAAGCCGTATGACCGCATCGATGCGGCATAGCTCACGTTCATGTCGTTGTAGAAGTCCTCTGTCGCATCGTGGACATTGCTACCTCTTATCATAGCGTCATTCTGCTCTTCCTTGACACCGAGAACCCTCTTGATGAAATACTGCTGAGAGCAGAAGGTGAAGTCACTCAATGATGACTTCGATATCCTTGGTATAATGTTAGATGGAAGGCCGGGATGCCATGAGTATGTGGATTTCAGCCCTTCCCTGCCCGGAACAGGGTAAGCTCTGGGCTCTCTAATTTGCATCGTCATCCGAAGTCCCCCATACTATGTCACAAGCTGGAGTCTCCTCATCGATCAGACCCATTCGCTCATGTGCATTATCATCTGTGTCTACGAAATCCTCCAGTGTCATCTGCCCTTCAGCTACGAATCTGACAGCATCGCAGGACGAGCAGTCAAACTTGGTTCGGCTCTTGGGCACTT
>VMHT01058237.1_pt1 | contig 14411 bp, 10 predicted proteins | sample 4693611 | NCBI WGS metagenome assembly VMHT01 (sample SAMN12280063, study PRJNA550983) | marine metagenome | isolation source: seawater sampled from same location over 5 years 0.02-0.2 micron viral filtrate | place: USA: collected off the coast of southern California halfway between the port... ... | reverse complement strand
CTGCTGCCATTCGGCCCACCATGCGTGCCGAAAAACGAGGTAACCGATGGAGATTCGCTGGCTGGAAGACTTCATCACCTTGGCCAGGACGCGTCATTTCTCGCGCGCCGCCGAAGCACAGAACGTCACCCAACCGACGTTTTCGCGGCGCATCAAGCTGCTCGAGGAGGAGATGGGCACCACGCTGGTCGACCGCCAGACCTTGCCGCTCACGCTGACGCCGGCCGGCGAGGAGTTCCTGCGCCTGTGCGAGCAGATCACCGAGCGGGTACGGCTGACCCGCGAGCGGATCGGCCGAATCGCCGAGGACCAGGCCCGGCGCATCGTCATCGCCGCGCCCCAGAGCGTGCTGTCCTATCTTCTGCCCGGCTGGCTGAGCCGGCACGCTCTGCAGCAACGGGTCGAACCCTACCTGCGCGCCACCAGCTGGCTGCTGGGCGATTACTTCCAGGCGCTGGATCGCGACGAATGCGACCTGGCGCTGTGCTACTGGCCACGCCAGGCGGTATCGCTGGACGTCGATACCAGCGGCTTCGAATACCTGCCTATCGACACGGAGATTCTGGTACCGGTCTGCGCGCCCGACGACAGTGGCCAGCCGCGCTTCGCCCTGCCCGGCCAGCGTCGCCAGCCGTTGCCGTGCATCGCCTATCACCCGCGCGGGCTGATCCATAAGGTCATCGAGGCGCACCTGATGCGCCTCGCCCAGCAATGCCACCTGGTCACGCTCAACGAGAGCGTGCAGACCGCCAACATCAAGGAGCTGGTGATCCAAGGCTACGGGCTCGGCTGGCTGCCACAGCGCGCCGCCCAGCGTTCGCTGGATTCAGGCGAGCTGGTGCGTGCCGGGCCCGCACGCTGGAACGTTCCGCTCGAGGTGCGCCTCTATCGGCGCCGAGCGCACCGTCATCCCGGCCTCGATGAATTGTGGCAACAATTACAGGAGACCCCGTCATGAGCGCAACGCGTTTGGACGACCACCACGCTGCCCACCTCGCGGGCCTGGAAAACGCCTATGCCCGGCTACTCGAGGCCCACGGCTACGATGGTGTGCTGCTTTACAGTGGCGCGCCGCGGCATTTCTTCGGCGACGACCAGCAGGCCAGCTTCGCGAGCTTCGCGCACTTCCTGCACTGGGTACCGCTCGCCGGCATCGAGCACAGCTGGCTGCTGATTCGCCCCGGCCAGCGCCCGCTGCTACGCTTTCATGCCCCGGCCGGCTTCTGGCACCTCACACCGTCGCTGCCGGAAGCCGCCTGGACCCGGCGTTTCACCATCGAGACCAGCGCCGACTCCGCGCCGCCCAAGATGCCCCAGGGCCGCCTGGCAATCGTCGGCGAGGTCGATGCCGACACCGCTGAACGGCTGGGAGCGGCGCTCAACCCGCCGGCGCTGTGCCAGGCGCTCGATGAACTGCGCGTGCGCAAGAGCGACTACGAGCTTGCCTGCCTGCGCGAGGCCAATCGGCTGGCGCTGGCCGGCCATGCAGCAGCCCGCCAAGCCTTCGATGCTGGCGCCGCCGAGCTCGACATTCAGCTCGCCTACCTCAAGGCCAGCCGTCAGCGCGAATCGCAGCTGCCGTATCAGAATATCGTCGGTCTCAATGAGCATGCCGGGGTGCTGCACTATCAGCATTACGACATCGAACCCGCTCCGCGTCGTCATAGCCTGCTCCTCGATGCCGGGCGACGTGTTGCCGGCTATGCCGCGGACATTACCCGCACCTGGGCAGGCAGTGACGCCGATCCGCAATTCGCGGCGTTGATCGAAGGCGTCGAGCAGTTGCAGCAGCGGCTGATCGCCGAGTTGCGCCCGGGGCTGGACTACGTCGCCCTGCACGAGCGGATGCACCTCGAGCTGGGCCGCCTGCTCAGCGAGCAGGCACTGATCGAGTGTTCGCCCGAAGCGGCGGTCGAAAGCGGCATTACCCGGGCTTTCTGCCCGCACGGCCTCGGCCACTCGCTGGGTCTGCAGGTTCATGATGTCGCCGGGCGCTGCGATGCCCGCGGCGAGACGCTGCCCGCGCCCCAGCGCGACCCGGCGCTGCGTCTGACGCGCCCCCTGGAAGCCGGCATGGTGGTCACCATGGAGCCGGGACTCTATGTGATTCCGATGCTGCTCGAGCCGCTACGCGACCAGCCGGCCGGGCGCTCCATCGATTGGGCCGGCGTCGCGCGTCTGGCGCCGCACGGCGGTATTCGCATCGAGGACAACATCGCCATCGGCGAGACCGGGCCGATCAACCTGACGCGCGATGATCCCGCCGTGGAACGGCCAGCACTCGCTAGGCCGTAAGGTCACTGCGAGGAGAGTCAGCGGCCCTGGCTAACCGATCGGGCAACCCACTCCGGTGCCCTTGAGCCCGCAATAGCCACCCGGATTCTTGTCCAGGTACTGCTGATGGTACTCCTCGGCATAGTAGAACGTCTTGAGCGGCGCGATCTCGGTGGTGACCGGCCCCAGGTTCTCGCTACCCAGGGCCTGCTGATACCGCGCCCGGCTCTGCTCGGCGAGTGCCTGCTGATCGGGATCAGTGGTGTAGATCGCCGAGCGGTACTGGCTGCCGATATCGTTGCCCTGACGCAGCCCCTGGGTAGGGTCGTGCGCCTCCCAGAATACCTGCAGCAATTCGGGCAAGCCGATGACCGTCGGATCGAAGACCACCCTGACGACCTCGGTATGCCCGGTCATGCCGGTGCAGGTCTCTTCGTAGCTCGGGTTGGGCGTGTAGCCGCCGGCATAACCCGCCGCCGTGACATGCACCCCGGGCAATTCCCAGAACAGTCGCTCGGCGCCCCAGAAGCAGCCCAGGCCAAGCACGATCTCTTCAAGGCCTGCCGGGAAAGGCGCTTGCATCGAGCGCTGCGTGACGGCGTGAATGCCACTGATCGCCACCGCCCGATCGCGCCCCGGCAGGGCCTGGTCCGGCGTGGGCATGCGCTGTTCGTCTCGACTCCACATGATGTTTATCTCTCTTCAACGATGGAAATTGATCCGACCACTGTCTGCCCCTGCAGCGGCCAGTCAGCCTATGCGGCCTGCTGCGCGCCGATTCATGCCGCCCCGCAACGCGCCCTGCCCGTGTGGCAGCGGGCTCAAGGCGAAGCGCTGCTGCGCCCGAGGCTGAAACTGTAGATCAGATCCACAGCCTGGGCCGCCCCGGTCACCGCCTCCAGGTAGAGGTTCTGCATCAGCTTGTAGCGTAGCGTCAGTTCGGCGATCGGCGAGAACACCCCGACGCCGTAACTGACCTCGAGATCATCGAACAGCTGGCCGCTGACCACCACCTGGCTATCCTCACCGCTACCGGCGGTGTCCAGGGCCAGATCCTGCACGCCGAAGGCCTGGCCCAACCGGCCGACGGCGTTGCCGGTACGCGACAACGACAGCCCGATCAACGCCGACGTAAGCGCGCCGTCGCTGCCGGTATCGTCCGGTGCGCGGCCGCGCAGCAGGTAGGAGAGCGCCCGGCTCTCGGCCATCGCCGGCTCGGAAAACACCTCCAGGTTGGGCTGTTGCGCCGGCCCGCTGACGCGCAGCCCGGCGATCACGCCATCCTGGGTGGCTTGCGGGTTGCGGATCGCCTCGAACTGCAGGCGTGGCTGCGAGGCCGGGCCGCTGAACAGCACCTGCCCCTTGCGGATCAGCAGATCCTGGCCGAACGCGCTGTATTCGCCATCGATCAGATTGACGTCACCGAATAGCTGGACCGGGCCACTGCCCTGACGCACCTGCAGGTCGCCGGTCAATTCGGCCTCCAACCCATAGGCAGCGATGCGCACGTCGGGGCCGATGCTCAGATCGACACGTACATCGAGGCGCATGCCGGCCTGTGACAGCGCCTGGGCGGTCGCCTGATCGGCGCCCTTGCCCGCTTGGTCGGCGGCCTGGGCCGCCTCGCGCTGGGCGCGCTGCTCGTCGCGCCGGGTGATGATCACCTCATCGCTGCTCGGCGACACCGCCGAGGCCGGCAACTGGCCGACCTCCAGGCGCCCCCAGGGAACGTCGACCCGACCGCGAATCCGCAGCAGTTCCGGCGAGGCGGAAATCTGCAGATCCGGCGCCACCCGCAGGCGGCCGAACTCGGGCATCGTCAATTCCAGCGGCTCCTCGACCCCCTCGAGCGCCAGGTCGGCCTGCCACTGGCCGGGCTCGGGCCAGCGTGCGTCGCCGGACAGCTCCAATCGGCCCCGTTCGGCGGCAACGAAGCCCTGAATGTCGGCCTGGCGACCGCTCAGCGCCACCATCAGACGACCGTCGCGCACTTCGATAGGCACTTCGCCGCCCTGGGCGCGCAGCCCGTCGAGGATCAACTGGCCATCGAGGCCGGGATTGGCCAGCGCACCGGCCAGGGCGATATCGCCGTTGAGCGTACCCGCGAGCCTATCGACGCCCGCCACCAGCGCCTGGTAGGGGGCCAGCTCCAGGCCGTCGACGCTCAGCTGACCGTCCAGCGACGCCGCGCCGGTGGGGTCGTCGACATTCGCCTGCAGATCGATCGTCCCGGCGTCTTCGACGCTCACCCGGGCGTCGACGCTCGCCCGAGAGGAATCGGCGTCCAGGCTCAGTTCGAGCTGCGTCGTCGGCAGGCGCCAGGGCTTGCCGTAGGCATCGAGGCCCTGCAGATCGAGCGCGCTCTGCAGCTCGGCGTCGGCCTGCCAGCGGCTGGCCCCGGCCGACCACGAGAATTCGAGCTGGCCATCGCTCTGGCCGGTGGCCTGCCAGCCTTCGGGAAGCACCAGGCCCAGCAGCTCCATGGGTACCTGCTGCAGGGCCATGGCCACCCGCCCCTGATCGGGCGAGGCCTGCAATGCCTGGGTGGCGCACAGCCGCCCGCCCTGCTGACGCACCAGGCAGAACGGCTGCATGCTGAACTGACTGGCGGCGAGATCGACGGCAAACGGTGTCGCTTCGGCAAGGCGCAGATCGGCCTGCTCGCTGTCGACCTCCAGCGCCTCTAGTTGACCGCGATAGCGGCTGCGCGCGGCATTCAGGCCGCCGTCGATGCGCAGCGAGGCGCCCGACAGCGGCATCTCTTCGCCGGCCTGCAGCGACAGGTTCAGGCGATGCTGCGAAAGCCGCCCGCCGATCGTGAGGTTCAGCCGGTTGAGGCGCTGCCCACCCGCGCTGATCTCCTCGAGGCCCAGGTCGATGTCGAGCTGTGGGTCATCGAGGCCGACGACCTCGGCCTCCAGGGTCAGCGCGCCGATACGATTGGCGGCGTAACGCAGGTCACTGCCCTGCAATTCGGCAGCGATCTGCGGCGCCTCGAGCGTCCCGCCCACGCTGAAGCGACCGCTGGCCGAGCCGCCGAGCGCGGGCAGCAGCGAATCCAGCGCCGGTGCGTCGAGGCGCCCGGAAAGCTCGAGGGTATCGGCCAGCTTGCCCTCTGCACTCAGGCGGTTGCGGCCCTGACGCAGATCCAGGGTGTCGATCTGCCAGCGCATGTCGCTATTGCCGCTGAGCTTGGCCTGCAGCGACAGCGGCCGGCCTTGCAAGCTGCCATCGACCGCCAGTTCCGGCACCGCCAGTTGCCAGCCCCGCTCCTGCTGGGTGAAACGCAGCTGGGCGTCGCCGTTGAGTGTGCCGTCGACCGCCCGAGTGACGGTGCCGAGCGCGAAATTCTCGAGATTGAGGGTGGTCTCGACTGCCAGGGTCGGCGCCCAGCGCACTTCGCCGCGGCTGATCAGCGCGCCGTCGGCGGCGGCAAGCGACAGCGGCAGCCAGGCGAAGCGTTCGAGATCGCCGTTACCCACCAGGCCGACATCGACGCTCTCGGGCAGCGCCTGACCCGAGACCCGACCCTGTAGCGCCACGCGATAGCCGGTCAGATCGCCCTTGGCGCGCAGCTGAAGGTTGTCCACGCGATAGTCGGGCGGGCTGATCGACACCGCCTGCGCAGTGTCGCCGGAGCCAGGCGTGACGCCACTGACGGCCAGCGCCGCCTCGACATCGACATCGATATCGGCGGCTGCCGAAGCGAGCGGCCAGGTCAGCCGCTCGGCATCGACGTTCACTTCGAACGGCACGGCGGCCGCCAGAACGTCGGCCTGGGCGCTGAGCGAGGCGCTGACGGGCCCACTGGCCTCGATCTCGGCGGCCAGCTCGGCCAACGAACCGGAAACGTCGAGATTCAAGCGCTGCCCGGCGAGCGGCGGCTGGTGGATGACGCCCTCGAGGCTCGCCGTCAATGGGTAGTCGTCGCGTAGGGCGACCGAGGCCGAGAGTTGCGCATCGGCCTCCGGCGCGGTTATGGCCAGGCTATTCAGGCGGATCTCGTGACCTTCGCCTTCAAGGCTCAGCGCCAGGCGGTCGATGCGCCGCGGCGAAGGCCCCGCGAGGCGAAAATCGCTGACCACAACGCTGGGCGCACGTATGGCCAGCGGCAGTTCGATCTCGGGCAGTGTCCGCCGCGGCTGGGCAGCGAGGGGCGTCGAGTTGCCCGGCTTCACCGAATCCGCGGTGCCTCTATCGGCAACCGACGCGGAGGAATTCGGCGTCGTGAGCGCAACGCTTGTGTCGATCGCCGCAGGGCTGAGTGCACTGCGCTCGTCACGCTCTGCGGCCGGCGCGGCCAGGGTCTGGCCGGGCGATTGCGGCAAGTGCAAGCGGGCCTGCGCCAGACGGGTCGGCAATAGCGTGAGCTCGTTGCCGGCTATCCGCGCCCCGCTGGTGAAGCGCTGCCATTCGAGGCGCGTGCCGTCGGCGAGCCGGATCGCGACGTCGTTGATCGTTAGTGCGCGCACTTCGATCGGCAATGGCACGACAATCGACGGCAAGCCGCCCGACTCGCCGGTTGTTTGCTGCTCGGCCGGTGCCGAGCCGGATTGTTCGAGCCTGACGTCGACATTCTCGAGTTCGAGCGCGTTCAGGCATAAGCGTCCATCGAGCAGGCAATCTTCGGCCCAGGCCAGACGCAGGCGCCCTACGCGCACGTGTGCCGGCCCGGCCTGCATGGCGAAGCCCTCGAGTGTGAAGGTATCCAGCGGCGAGCCGCTGATGCGCTCGAACTCGAAAAAGCCGCGCTGCTCACCCTGCTCGGCCAGCCAGGCGGTTCCCCAGGGCGAAAGCCCCAGGCCCACCAGCAGCAAGACCAGTCCAAGCAGCCACAGCGGCAACCACAGCAACAAGCGGAGAAAAGGGATGATCAAAATTCGGGCCCTATGGCGAAATGCAGCCGCCACGAGTCCTCCTCGCTGTCGAAGGGGTGCGCGATGTCCAGCCGAATGGGGCCGACCGGCGAGACCCAGCGAACCCCCAGGCCGGCGCCGGTGGCCAGATCCTGCGGCCACCAGTCGCTGAAGGCGTTACCGGTATCGACGAAGGCCGCGCCCCACCAGTCGCCGGTCAGCCGACGCTGGGCCTCGAGGCTGGCGACGAATTTCTGCTGGCCGCCCAGCAGTTCGCCGTCTTCGTTTTCCGGCGCAAGACTCTCGTAGCTGTAACCGCGGACACTGCGATCGCCGCCGGTAAAGAAGCGCAGCGATGGCGGGATCTTGTCGAAATCGCCGGTGCTCATCGCGCCGATGCTGGTGCGTCCGATGAAACGATAATCGGAGCCGAGCATGCGAATCCATTGCGAATCCAGCGTGGCGCGCACGAAGGTCGCGTCCGAGCCCCAGCTGGTGTCCGAGACGGCCAGCGACAGCCGCTGGCTGTCTCCCCAGGTGGGAAAGCGCGGATTGCGCACGCGAATACGTGACCAGCTGATGCCCGGGTAGTAGAGCAGCACCTGCTCGTCCTGATCGGCCTGCTGGAAGTCCTCGTAGGTGGAGCGCAGGTATAGCCGTTGGGTCCAGCCGTTGTCGAAGGCCCATTCCCGCGCCAGCTCCACCGAGGCTTCCAGACTCTGGGTGTCTTCGTTGTCAAGGTTCCTGAGGCCATATTGCAACTCGTAGCTGTCGCGCAACGGATCGGCCAGCGGCATGCGGTAGGTACCACTGAATTGTTGCTCGGGAGCGGACAGGTACAGCTCATGATTGAGGCTGTCGCCATCCTCGTTGAGCCAGGGTTGCTCCCAGCTGAATTGGGTGCGTGGGCCGACGTCGGTGGCGTAGCCGATACCCAGTTCGAACTGATGGCGGTCGGCGGGAATCAGGCTGACGTCTACCGGTACCCGCGGCGGCCCCGGGGTGGCGGCATTGCGCGCCGCGTCGAGAGCCCGCGCGCTGAGCAACGGCTGTGTTTGCTGAACGGCTGCCCCCGCCGAACCATCGGCCGGGCGGCGATCGACGGCCTGCCACCAGTTGCGCTGGGCCTGGGCCAGCGAGGCGCCGCTTTCGATACGCGGCCTGATGCTGATGCCACGAAACCAGTTGGTCTGGCCAAGACGCAGGTTGTATTCGGCGAGTTGCCCGGCCAGATAGGGATCGCCCTCATCGAACGGCAACATGTTGCGCAGCTTGGCGACGTCGATCTGGCTGCCGGAGTAGTTGACCCGACCGAAGCGATAGCGCTCGCCACTGTCCAGGGTCAGGTAGATGCGCGCGCTCTGTTGCCAGGGCCGCACTTCGATACGGCGGCGGGGAAACGCCGCATCGAAGTAGCCACGCTCGGCAGCCAGGGTGGAAAGCTGGCTGCGCAGCCCTTCGTAGGGCGCATGCAGGAGCGGCTCGCCCTCCTGCAGCGGGAAGGCGTCGATGGCATCGCGAAAGTCGCGATCGCCGCTGGCGTCGCCAGCCAGCTCGATATCCAGAGTTTCGACGATCACCCGCGGACCCGGGTCGATGGTGATCACGGCGCCTTCGATGGCTTGCGCGTCATCTTCCGTTTCCAGGTTCACGTCGATGGTCGGCTCGTAATAACCGTAGGCCTTGAGCGCCTCGCGACTGCGCCGCTGAATTTCCGATTCCAGGCGTGCCCTGCCGTAATTTGCCGCCTCTAGCTCCGCCAGGTAATTGACGACATTGTTGGCAACCGGCCCTTCGAGCCCCTCGACGCGGGTCTCGATTGCCCATGCTCGGCCATCGATCGTCGCCAGCATGACGGCCACCAGGGGGGGCAGCATCAAAGGAGCGAGATGGCGCCGCTGCAGGTGCATGGCTTAGCGCTCGTCGGGCCGATTGACTGTGACTGCTTCCATTCGCGTCTCTAGCTCCCTTGAAGAATCGCCGTGATCAGTTGCCGACGCTCAAGCTCTCCAGATTGGCATTGATCGCCAATTGATTCTGGCGCAATTCCGTGATCGCGGTACGGATTTCTTCGATCCGCGCCTGGAGTTGTTGTTGCCGGCCCTGTTGCGACTGGCTGGTCTCGTTCAGCGAGTCGACACGCTCACCAAGGGTCGCGATGCGCGTTTGCAACTCGCTCAGCGCCTCGAGCTGCTGCTGCATGCTGCGCTGGGTCTCGACCAATTCGTCGGTGCGCCCGGCTAGTGCCTCGCTACGCTGGGCTGCCTGCTGCTGATCGGAAGCGAGGCGTGACAAGCGCTCGGACAACCCCTGGCGGGCTTCGTTCCCCTGCTTCTCGAGTGCCGTCAGCGAACGGCGGGTCGCATCGAGGGTGGCGGCCAGTGTGTCACCCTGCGCTTCAAGACCCTCAAGTCGCTGGGTCAGAGCGTCGATTCGCGTGCTTTCAGCCGCGCGCTCTTCGAGCGCCGCGACGGTCGAGCGCAGATCGCCGAGCCGCCGGGCTAGCGATTGCTGCTCCTCGTCGAAGGCGCCGAGCTTGTTCGACAGTTGTTCGGGGGACATGCCGCGACCGTCGTCGAGGCCTTCCAGCCTGGCATGCATATTGGATACCTGCCCCTCGAGTTCGCGCTGGGTCGTTTGCCAGCTCTGGCGGTCCGTCCAGTAGAGCCAAGCCAGCGCCGTCAACCCGGCCAGCAACAGGCAAACCAGCAACCATAGCGGCCAGACGCGCACGCTCCGGGCGTCACCCGGCGAGCGATGCGTCGTCAATTCATCGCCGGGGCCCGGGACGATCGGGGTTGTCAGGCGGGGTTCGTCAGCGCGATCCACCATGGATTCTCCTCGTCTGTGCCTGGCGGTAGCGGGTTCGCCGTTGTCGCTTCGTTACGTTTCTGACCGTGCCGAGCTGCAGCAGCGGAATTGGCGAGCATACCCCAGGCTGATAAGATGTTGCGACCTCGCTTCACGCAGATGCTTGGTATTGTAAGGTTTTTTTACCCGGCCTGTATTCCACGCCGGTTACTAAAAACACCGCGGTTACTAAAAGAACGGTAGTCACTAAAAATAGGAGCCGACCAATGGCGTTCGAATTACCCGCGCTGCCCTATGAGAAGAATGCGCTGGAGCCGCATATCTCCGCGGAAACGCTCGAGTACCACTACGGCAAGCATCATCAGACTTACGTGACCAAGCTCAATGAGCTGACCCAGGATACCGACGACGAGCACAAGTCGCTCGAGGAGATCATCAAGTCAGCTTCTGGCGGCCTGTTCAACCAGGCGGCTCAGGTATGGAACCACACCTTCTACTGGCACTGCCTGTCCCCCAACGGCGGTGGCCAGCCTTCGGGCGCGCTGAGCGAGGCCATCAACGCCCGGTTTGGTTCCTTCGACGCGTTCAAGGATGCGTTCAACACCAAGGCCGCGGGCAACTTCGGCGCGGGCTGGACCTGGCTGGTCAAGAGTGCCGATGGCGGCGTCGACATCGTCAATACCGACGATGCCGACACCCCGATCGCTCGCGGCCAGACGCCGTTGCTGACGATCGACGTATGGGAGCATGCCTATTACATCGATTACCGCAATGCACGTCCCAGGTATCTGGACGCGGTGTGGAACGTCGTCAACTGGGAGTTCGTTGCCCAGAACTTTAGTTGAAGAACCTTAGTTGAAGAACTTCAGCTGATCGCGGCGCTCCGCTATCGGACGGAGCCGTGGGCAGTCTGCAACGCCAACGCCCCGCTTTCGAGCGGGGCGTTGGGTATAACGACGCGCGATCAGGGGTCGGCGCGACGCCCGATGCCCCGATAGACCAGCCCGCGGGCCGCGACATAGACCGGATCGTAGATATTGCGACCGTCAAGGATCAGTCGCTCGCCGAGCGTCTCGGCCAGACGCCGCCAGTCCGGATTCCAGTAGCACTTCCATTCGGTGACCAGCATCAAGGCATCGGCGCCCTCGCAGGCGGCGTAAGGGTCATCCTCGTGCAGGCTGAGCAGCGGATGCTCGCCCAGCTCCTTGCGCAGCGCCGGCAGCGCTGCAGGATCATGGAGGCGAACATGGACGCCCTGCGCCCATAGCGCACGCAACAGCGTCAACACCGGCGCATGATCGATGCGCGTGGTGCCGGGCTTGAAGGCGGCCCCCCAGATGGCTACCGTGCGCCCTTCCAGCTTGCCATGGAAATGATTCCACAACTTGCGGAACAGGGTTTCCTTCTTGCCCTCGTTGATGTCGAGCACCTGCTCGAGCAACTGCGATTCGCGCCCCGTCTGGTGCTGAACGTCGGCCAGGCGCATCAGGTCGCGGGAAAAGTTGGGCCCGCCGAAACCGATCCCCGGATACAGATACTCGTAGCCGATGCGGGTGTCGGCGCCCATGCCCTGGCGGACATGCTCGACGTCGACGCCCAGCGAGTCGGCCAGCCCGGCGACTTCATTCATGTAACTGATGCGCGTCGCCAGCATGCCGTTGATCGCAAGCTTGGTCAGCTCGGCAGCGCGGCGCGGCATGCGCTGGAAGACCTCGGTGCGGCGATTGAAGGCCCGCAGCAGTTCGCGCATCTGGTCGGCCGCCCAATCGTTCTCACAGCCCAACAGCCACCGCGTGGGCCGCGTGAACACCTGCCAGGCGCGCCCCTCTTCGAGCATGTCCGGCAGCACCACGGCAACCTGCGAGGCATGGCGCAGCAGCGCCTCCAGCGCCTCGGTCTGACCCACCGGGAACGTCGAGTTGTTGACCACCACCAGCGGCGAGCTCTGCGCGCCGGCGATGGCATCGACGAACTGCTCGGCGGCGTCGCGCTGATCAGGCGCCAGGGCCAGCCAGACGATCTCCGCTTCCGGCTGGGCATCGAGTGCTATCGGCGCATCGTGAATGCGCAAGGCGCCCGATTCGCGACTCGCCGCCAGTGCATCGACGACGAAGGGTTCGCCACTCAGCCAGTCGGCCGCCGCGAGTTGCGCCCAGCTCGCTTCGGGGTGCGGGTACCAGTCGACTCGATGACCGACCGAGGCCAGCGCCGCAGCGGCAGTTGCCGAAGCCAGCTCACTGCCGTGTACGATGATTCGCATCGGCCTTTACCCCTCGTTGGCGTAACGCTTGAGCAACGCGTTGAAGCCTTCGCCGAACTTGGCGTGGCGCTTGCCGAAGGCCAGCGTGGCTTCGAGATAGCCCAGCTGATGACCGCAATCGTAGGTCGCGCCCTGCATGCGATAGGCGGCCACGCCCTGCTGCTTGCGCAGCGCATCGATGGCATCGGTCAGCTGGATCTCGTTGCCGGCGCCGGGCCTGGTCTTGGCGAGCAACTCGAAGATCGAACCGGGCAGCAGATAACGTCCGATGACCGCCAGCGTCGAGGGCGCTTCCTCGACCTTGGGTTTTTCGACCATGTCGCTGATCAGCGCGCTGTTGCCGGGCTCGGGGACATCGCCTTCGAGGGCCACGATGCCGTACTTATTGACCATGTCCTGGGGCACGTTCTCGACCATGATCTGGGCATCGCCGGTGCGCTGATAGGCATCGATCATTCCGGCCAGATCGTTGCGCGGCAGGCCTTCGCCATCGACCAGCACATCGGGCAGCAGTACCGCGAAGGGCTCGTCCGGGCCGATCACCGAGCGCGCGCAGAGCACCGCATGGCCAAGCCCCAGCGCTTCGGGCTGGCGTACCGCAATGATGCTCACGTCGTCGGGGACGATCTTGCGCACCTCGGCGAGCATCTCATCCTTGCCCTTGGCCTCGAGCATCGTCTCGAGCTCGAAATGCTTGTCGAAGTGATTCTCGATGGCGCCCTTGCTCGAGTGCGTGACCAGCACGATCTCCTTGATCCCGGCGGCCACCGCCTCTTCGACCACATACTGGATCACCGGCTTGTCGACGATGGTGATCATCTCCTTGGGGATGGCCTTGGAGGCCGGCAGGCAACGGGTGCCGAGTCCGGCAACGGGTAGTACGGCCTTACGAATCATGGGGGTCCCTCCTGCATGAATGTAACGATAAGTATGTCATATCGAGGCGCCGAAGTGAGCCCCGTTACGGTCAGTTAATCAGCCTGCGTCTCCTGCAGATGCAGGATCGTCGCTCTGACGAGCGTTACGCGACCGTCAACGATAACATTGGCCAAGCCCCTCGGCACGCCCTGAGCTGCCGGCCCGAGCCAACCGGTGCTACCGTGGCATCTTTGCCCAAAGCCTGGCGAGTAAGCGTAGAATATGGCCAGCTTGGCAGCTCGACACGCAAGCGGTGCATCATCGCCTGGATCGCCGGGCCAGGCTCGTTGACGGCGAGCCATGCCAATCGCTAACCAGGAACCGATCACCAGGAATTCAAGCACATGGGCGCTACAGGTCAGCGCGCCATGTCTCATACCCGCCACAGGGCCAACAGGGAGAGGCGCAATGAACCCGGCACAACGCGACACCCAGCGCGGCAATGTCGACCCCAGCGAGATTGCCAAATTCGAGGCCTTGGCGAGCCGCTGGTGGGACCCCGACAGCGAATTCAAGCCGCTCCACGAGATCAATCCGCTGCGCCTGGACTTCATCGACGCGCGGGCCGGGCTCGCCGGCAAGCGGGCGATCGACGTCGGCTGCGGCGGTGGCATCCTGAGTGAAGCCATGGCGCACCGCGGCGCCAGGGTGACCGGCATCGACCTGGGGGCGACACCGCTGGAGGTCGCGCGCCTGCATCAGCAGGAGAGCGGCGTGCCGGTCGACTACCGTCAGCTCAGCGCCGCAGCGATGGCCAGCGAGCAGCCCGGCGAATACGACGTCGTCACCTGCCTGGAAATGCTCGAACACGTGCCCGACCCCGCCGCGGTGGTGCGAGCCTGCGCGACGCTGGTACGCCCTGGCGGCCACGTGTTCTTCTCGACCATCAACCGCAATTCCAAGGCCTATGCCTTCGCCATCATCGGCGCGGAATACGTGCTCAGCCTGCTGCCGCGCGGCACCCACGACTATCGCAAGTTCATTCGGCCCTCAGAGCTCTCCAACTGGTGCCGGGCTACCGGACTGCGCGTGCGCGAACAGAGCGGGCTGACCTATAACCCGCTGACCCGCACCTACCGCCTGGCGCCGCGTGACGTCTCGGTCAACTATATGATGCACTGCACGATGGAGGCGCCATGAGCCATGCGCCGCTCGGATTGCTGTTCGATCTCGACGGCACATTGGTCGACACCGCGCCGGATCTGGCCCGGGCGACCAATGCCCTGCGCGCGCACCACGGCCTCGATGCGCTGCCCTTCGCGGTGATTCGTGCCCAGGTTTCCAATGGCGGT
>VMHT01014524.1_pt1 | contig 14411 bp, 13 predicted proteins | sample 4693611 | NCBI WGS metagenome assembly VMHT01 (sample SAMN12280063, study PRJNA550983) | marine metagenome | isolation source: seawater sampled from same location over 5 years 0.02-0.2 micron viral filtrate | place: USA: collected off the coast of southern California halfway between the port... ... | reverse complement strand
TGTGGTAATATGAATAGAAAATATATTGGTATTGAAATGGACGATGAAATATTTAAAGTAGCGGAATCTAGGGTATAATTATAAATAGATATTTATTTTCTTTTTTGAGCGGTGTGTTTTCTTCATATCTATTTTAAAGCGTCTATTGATGTCTATCGTAGTATCTTCGATGTTAGTATACATACCAAATCTTAAATATCCACTTGAATATGCGTCTAGCGTTTCACAATGCATATAATATGCATTCTCAATTTTTTGTCTATATATACCACCTGTTCTGTTAAAATTATTGGTAAAGCGAACCCCACATCCACTTTCAGTAGCACAATATTCAGCGAAAGTAGGGAGGTTGATAATCTTCATCGTGTAATAATACGATTATAATTACAAGATTGTTTTGATTCAATTTTTTTTTTGGTTCATTTTTTAGCGCTAATATATGCTAGATGTTTTTTAGTTTTTAAATGTCGAGATTTATGACTTCTTATAAATGTACTACCACATTCGCAATTAAATTTTTCACGTTTTTTTTCATTAAGAATATCTTTATTATCTTTACGATATTTTTTTGATTTTTCATTAAGTTTATCTCTATTTTCTAAACGATATTGTCTATCTTTTTCTTTAATCATATATTTATTATCTAATCTATATTGCTTTGGTGTTCTAGTCGGAATATATTTATTACATATAATCCTATGAGTAAAATTTTTTAACATAAATTCAACATATATTCGTTCCCTTGCTTCTAGTTCCTTTCTAGAAGTACAGGGATATTTCTCAATCAAATGAATGGTTACATTGCCCTTTTGGAATAACTCTTTACTAGTACATGCTTTGTCGTGTTTATGACCCATTAATCTACTTGATAAATACTTTTGACAAGTAGAACCATAATAAACAATTGGTGTTGCATCACAGACCAATTTATATATTTTTCCATTTTTATATTTATTATTCATATTTTTATTTTTAATGATTTCTTTAATTGTTTCATTTCAATTTTTTATTTTAAAACGATTGATTAAATCATTTAAACTTTTATGTTTATAAGTTTTTTTCTCTCTACTAATAGTTGCTAGTTCAACTTCTCGTTTGTAGTTATTAGTTTTATGTAACGCTCGAGCTCTTTCTTGACGCTTAACACTCGCTTGCTTTATCGGACAATCTGTTCCGTATAATCTTTGAAATGTCTCATTGCGAGTCTCATTTTTTTTTGCATAGAAACCAACCATTAAATAAATATATTCAAAAATATTTTTATATGTTTTTTTTTCGTCTTTTTTATAAAAGTAAAAGTAAGATGCAAGTAATAAAAAGAAATGGAACAAAAGAATTATTTGATGTAAATAAAATTACAACTAGAATTTCAATACTAATACAAGGATTTGATATTTTACCACCTCTACAAAATATAAATATATTAGATATTATAAGCGACCTAAATGATAGTATTTGCGATAATATGGAAACTTTTGAAATTGACCAACTTTCGTCAGAGATTTGTTCTACTAAATGTATTAAACATCCTGATTATGGTATTCTAGCATCTAGGATTGCGATGAATAATCTACAAAAGAAATGTCCTAGTTCTTTTTCCGAAGCAATATTTAAATTGTATAATAACGGATTAATAAATAAACGATTGTACGCTTGTGTATTACAAAACGCACAATGCATAGATAAAGAGATAATTCCACACCTAGATTATAAGATAGACTACTTTGGACTGTCAACGTTACTTAAATCATACTTATTGCGAATAGGGGAAAATATAATAGAAACGCCACAATATTTATTTATGCGTGTATCATTAGCGATTCACGGAGATAATCTAGAAAAAGCATTTAATAGTTATTTTTATTTTAGTCATTTATATTGTACGCATGCAACTCCTACCTTATTTAACGCTGGAGGGGTTAATGAACAATTGTCTAGTTGTTTTTTACTTGGATGTGGTGACACCGTTAATGATATATATAAAAGTATATCTGATATAGCAAAGATACAAAAATCGGCAGGAGGTATTGGATTGAACTTATCCGATATACGTGCTAAGGGGTCTATTATTAAAACCACTGGAGGGGTATGTACAGGTCTAGTTCCATTACTTCGTGTATTGAATGCTACTGCTAGATATATTAATCAAGGGGGTAAGCGTGCTGGTAGTATAGCGGTATATCTAGAACCGTGGCATTCCGATATTGAAAGTTTTTTACTTGCTAAAAAAAATACAGGGGACGAAAATGAACGTGCAAGAGATTTATTTTATGCGTTATGGATTCCTGATTTATTTATGGAACGAGTAGAAAAAGACCAATTATGGAGTTTAATGACTCCTGATATATGTAGTGGATTAACCGATGTATATGGAGAACAATTTAACGAGTTATATACAAAATATGAAAAGGAAGGAAAATATGTTCGTCAAATAAATGCTAGAAAATTATTCAATGAAATTATAAATAGTCAGATAGAAACTGGAACTCCATATATGTTATATAAAGATGCGTGTAATCGTAAAAGTAACCAGAAAAATATAGGGATTATAAAAAACAGTAATTTATGCGCAGAGATAATGGAGGTCTCTAATACCAGTGAATACGCTGTATGTAATCTAGCAAGTATCGCACTTCATCGTTTTTTAAGAGAAGATAAATCATACAATTATACACGATTAGGGGCAGTTGTGGAAATGCTAGTAGAGAATCTAGATACTATTATTGATATTAATTATTATCCTACTGATGAATGTAGACTGTCCAATATGAATCATCGCCCAATAGGCATAGGTGTTCAAGGTCTAGCAGATGTATTTCAGATATTAAGAATACCTTTTACTAGTGAAGAGGCAAAACAAATAAATATAAATATATTTGAAACTATTTATTACCACGCTCTTAAACGGAGTAATACACTAGCAATGGAAAGGGGTGCTTATTCAAGTTTTTGTGGTAGTCCAATAAGTAAGGGTATATTTCAGTTTGATATGTGGGGTGTTAAACCGAGTGCTAGGTATGACTGGGAATCTTTAAAGGAATCTATTATGAAGAATGGGATTAGGAATTCCCAGTTGATTGCGTTGATGCCCACGGCAAGCACTAGTCAAATATTAGGTAGTAATGAATGTATAGAACCGATAACTAGTAATCTTTATTTACGAAGAACTTCATCAGGAGAATTTACAATTATAAATAAATATCTAGTTCAACACTTACTAGAATTAAATCTTTGGAATGAGGGGATGATTAATGAATTATATAAAAATCGTGGTTCAGTTCAATCAATAAATGGTTTATCTAGTAGTTTTAAAGAAATATACAAAACTAGTTATGAACTATCACAAAAACAGTTAATAAATATGAGTGCCGATAGAGGAGCGTATGTATCACAGTCTCAAAGTTTAAATTTATTCCTAGATGTACCTACTTTTAATAAATTATATTCCTGTCATATGTATGGATGGAAATGTGGACTTAAAACAGGTAGTTATTATATAAGGACGCTTCCTAAAATAAAGATGCAAAGTTTTAATTTACAACCTAAAAAAAAAGAAGTGTGTAATCTAGAAGGTGATTGTTTAATGTGCGGTGCCTAAAACTTTTAAAAAAGTTTTTATCAAAACATCTAATCATTTTTGACCTACTTTTTTCTAAAAAGTATTAGCAGAACAATCCCATATAGTAACACACAGCACTTATATTTGGTTCTATCATTAAATCATATTCGGTATTATTAATATACTTCGCCCTATAGTAAAATAAAATTATAAAATAAATATATTTATTCATTATAAAATATGAGTTATTTAATTTATAAAGAAATACAATTCCTAGAAAATAAAATCGCGGAACAGGAAAATAAAATAAATCTACAAATTCAAGAAATAAATGAATTAAATGAATTGATAAGAGAATTAAAGGCGTTGTTATATTGTGAATCAGAAGATGATGATATACCATTTTAAAATAAAATTGAAGATGTCTTCTATTTAAAGATAAAATATTATATATATTTATATAAAAATGGAAGGACAACAATTTTACGAAACATTTAATTTAGACAATGTTAAATATTTAACCAGTCTATCCGATAAAGAACTAATTACTTTATTAAAAGAAAATAAAAATCTTGATAAAAGGGGGCATAAACCCAAAATAACCCCAGATTACGCTACTTCTGTTAGTTATTACTTAAGAAAAATCGTTAAAAATGAAGGTGAAACGTCCGTTAAATATAAATTTGGCGACGGTTGCGATAGTGGTCGTTTATATAGTAAAGGACTAGCACTACAATCTATACCTAATAACATTCGTAGTTGTATATTAGATGATGCATATAACGACTACGATATTATTAACGCTCACCCAACTATTCTCCTACACTTAGCAAAGTCTAATACAGAAATAAGTTCCTGTGATTATTTACTACTAGAAAAATATGTAAATAACCGTGATGCTATTTTAGTGGAGCATAATTTTACTAAACAAGATTTATTAGTTGCTTTATATAGTGACAGGGCACGGACTAATCTAGCAGGATTTTTAAAGGGATTACAATGTGAATTTACTAAGTTAAAAAAAGTATTAACTAATGGAATGAATACCGATAATGATAAAAACCCTATGAGTAGTTGTCTTAGTAAATTAGTCTGTGAAGTAGAAAATAATATTCTACAAAGTGTTTTAAAAAATTGTGTAGAGAATCCTAAAGAGTGTTCCCTTTGTTTTGATGGATTCCTTTGTAAAGAAAATATTGATATAAAAATTCTAGATAATTTAACGGAGGAATATGGTATTCGTTGGAAGATTAAACCTAGAAATAATACTATAACCGTTCCTGATGATTTTGTACCTGACGAATACTTACAAATTAAAACGGAATTTGAAACTAAAAATTTTATGGTTACTTATCCATTGTGTTTTTGGCATGAAGTAAATGGTAAATGGAGAGTTTATAAAGAACACGACTTTACAACAATAAATAAAATACTCCCTAAAATAGAAGGCAAACCATTTATAGCATCGTGGTTATGCGACCCCACACGATTGGAATATAGTGGTACTAATTTTTTCCCTTATAATAAAAATCCCCCAGCAAATCCCAGTAATATTTTTAATACATTTGTCCCATTTACTAGATTAGCACATATTGATGACCCAGTCATACCAGAATTTACAACTTTTTTAGATATGTTTAAAACACTTGTCTTTAATCTTTGTGAAAAGACACCAAAAATGGTAGATTTTTTAATGAAATATATAGCACATATGATTCAGTATCCTGAAGAATTACCAGAAACGATTATTTACCTTAAAGGAGTCCAAGGTATTGGTAAAGATGCTCTTATTACAGTAATAGACGCATTGATTAATAATACAGATTATTTAATTAGGTCGGTTACACTAGAAAATTTATTTGGTAGATTTAATTTTGCGGTTGGAAATAAACTTTGTATAGATATTAACGAAATGACAAATTCCGATGCTATTAAATATAAAGAAGATATTAAAAAAATTGCTACTTTACACACTAATTTAATTGAAAACAAAGGCATAGATGGGTTTTCAAGGGTAAATAATGTCCTTCGTTTATTTATTAAAAGTAATAATAATAAACCAGTTTGTTTAAGTGAAAGTAGTAGAAGAGAATTTGTCGTTGAAGGTAGTCCAATTAGTAAAGATAAAAATGAATGCATTGAATTTTTTGAAAAATTTTATGGTTTAATTAAAAAGCATCCTGAATTATATAATAACTTATTTAAATATTTTAATGATATTGATTTAACTGGTTTTGATGTACGCAATTCACCTAGGGGTAAATTATTCTGTCATTTACAGACGGATAATGTTCGTCCCATTTATACTTGGTTACATACACTAGATTGTAGTTGTAGACCTAAACATAAAAATGGTGATGTATTATATCCTGTTAGTGACCTATTAACAGATTATAATCGGTATTGTAAAGAAAATAGTATTCGTCTATATTTAACGCCAAGCACAATGAACGAATCGCTAAGACCATTAAAAGAGTTTATTTATCAGTCTAGAACCAGTATAAAAAACAAGAAAAATAATTACTGGAAATTTAATGAGGAATTATTAAAGAAATCTATTGAAACTACCTATTTAAAAAATCGTATTGAACTTCCAGTCATCGATGAAGCAGATATTATATCGGCAGATGAATGCGAAATTACCGAAGATTACTAGGAGGCGTTATAGTGGTACTGGGGGTGGGGGGGGTGTCCTTTTGTTCTTTTTTTTCCCATTTTTTGGGACTTTTTTATTTTTTGGGAATTTCAAACGAAAAATAGGTCCTAGGAAGAGACGCTTACTTGTCTTAGTTTATATTACTCTTATCTAAAAAACTCCAAAACTTTTGGGAATTTCTGAATTCCATACAAAACCAAATTAAAAAATGTAAAAAATACAAAAACAGTTTTGGTTTTATAAGAAGTTCAGTTTTCGCGTGGGAATTTGGGAATTTCGGTCTTCCCAGACCCACACCCACGACACCCGTGCCACCCTAAGCGAATAAGAAAAAACCCCAACCCAAATTTATTTTTGGTCCAAAATAAAAAAATGGTCCAAAATTACATTCCAACTTCTTCATCTAGTATATCTAGTGCTTTATTCTCCTTTACAGGTCCACACTTCATCACGCATCTAAATCGGTCAATCTTTTTTTTTAAACTGCTTAGAATTCCAATAAATAAATTCATTGTTATATTTATTTCTAAGATAAAAATAAAACAATGAATAGCAAAAGCACAAACAGTTTATTAATGGGACACATAATCGGAAGTAACACTGACAGCGGACTACTATACAAGACACAGATGGGTCTAGCACAATTTGCCCCTAAACAAAATGTAGTACCACTCCCAGTCAATTATAGTGCTTACCGAAATGATGCAAATGAAAAAGTAACGCTAGAAGAAATGAATAGTAAGAAAGGAAGTCCTCCTGATAAATACAGGGGTAATCGTGATAGACTAGTAGTTAAACCTGAAGTCCAACCACCACCCCTAACTTTAACAGGTGGTAAAACACAAGATTAACTTTGATTTTTTATCTAAATAAATATAAAAATGATTTCAGCACCGAATTTATTAACAAATGCTAGAAAAAGCGAACTAGGAGGATACAAGACATACAAAGCAGGTACTGGGAAAATGACCGATAAGATGCAACAAAAAATAAAGGAATCTACTATTTCTCTTGATGAGTTTATTGCTATGGAGCAGTTCGCCACTTATTTGCCTAGAGGTAAAAGAAAACTTAAATTAAATATGCCTGAATTGCGTAACGAACTATTAAGTAAATCTGGTGTAAATCAGTTGACGGACGTTAGTGGACTTCGTAGTGGGGGATTGGCGGCACGTACTGGTAATCTTAAAGCACCCCCTAAAAAGGCAACTGAGGAATTAGACCAACGGACTATTTTATATACTATTAAAAACAACAACCGATTAAAAGGAAATCCCAATCCAACTAGTTTTAAAAATGTGTTAAAAGTATAAATGTGTATTTTTGCATACTTTTTTCTAAAAAGTATATATATATAAAAAATGCCCAACTTATCTAATTTTAAAAAAGCAATTATTTCTTTAGGAAATGGAAAAACGCTTAGAGCACTATTAAAACAAGAAGGCGGTGTAAAAAAAATATACGATAAATATTTTGATTTATATAAAAAATATGATTATTCTAACGATGTAGGACTTCGGAGTTTTTTTGGGGATAAACCCAGATATACTAAAAAAGAAAGTCTTGATGCTATTGCTAGAATTGCTTTATTGGATACTTTGGTAAGAGAGGGTGTTGAAAAATTTACTAACAATTTAGGAAATCTAGCAAGTAATAGTAATTTAACTGGTGATGAAATTAATACTTTAACTGAGAGTACTAATCCTGCCCCATTACAAGAAATATTTATAAAGCAAATGACTAGTGCACCCGCACCAGCACCTGCTCCAGAGGAAGAGGAAAAAGAAGATTCCAATATGCCGTCACCTGAAGAAGAAAAAAAAGCAATGTCTAAAGCAGAAGGAGAAAGTATGCAAATGGAAATAGACGCTGATGCTAGTCAAGCACCAGTTCCAGCACCTAAAGTAAGTCTTAGAGGTGTACGTGTTAAATCGGGAAAACCAAGGGGTAAAGTAACTATTAAAAGTGTTAAGCGTGTTGAAAAACCTAAAGAAAAAGCAAGTTCTAATACGATGAAAGAAGCGGAACAAGAAGATGATTTAGATAAACTACAAGATAAAACTGACGCAGTTTTAGAAAAACTAGTAAATGATGCTAAACAAAAGCGTGAAGAAGCATCTCAAAGAGCACGTAGTAGTATTGAAGATATAGCACCAGAACCAGCACCAGCACCAGAACCAGCACCAGAACCAGCACCAGAACCAGTAGAACCAGCACCAGCACCAGCACCTACTCCGCCTTCCACCCCTATTAAAATGCGTGTTAATAAGGTTACTGAAATTAAAAAAGATGTATTACCGACCGCCGTAGACCTTATACCACCAGAACGATTATCTAGTGAAGATAAAACAGTTCAACAGTTAAAGGATGACATTGATTATTTTTATATAAATTTTCCTCAAAAATTAAAAAGAATTAAAAGACCTAGTAGTAATAACCTAAAAGTATTACAACGTTTTCATAAGCGTATAGTCGCCCTATTACGAGGTGATAAAGTAGATAGAGATGCAGAAAAACAAGTGGGTGTAATTATTAAAGGAAGTGATTTTATTAAGGATAAATTAAAGGAAATTATACTAGAAAATTCTATTAATGGATTAAGTGCTGAAGATTTACTAGTCAATATTGAAGGAGAAAAGGATATGGATAAACCAACAGCAGGAAATTACGAGTTTAAGACTAACCCTGTAACTGGTAAGGAATTCGCCGAAGGACAACCTGTATCTCGTCTAATACCTACTACCGAACCCACACAAGTGAATACAAAACAAGCAACTTATAAAAAACCAGTATCTAGAATACCTATGCCCACGACTATGTATCGTGGTAAAGAAGTAACCGCTAAAAAGATGGTTGCTAGTAATCCATTCCTAGATTCTAGACAACCAAAAATCAGATTAAAATATAGTTATTAATTTATTTTCTTTTAAAATAATAAAAATGAGTTATGTATCAAAAGTCGAACAAATATATGCGAATGAATTGTTATTAACTAGTAAAACTGGTACTAATGTTAATATTAGTTGTTCTACGGGAAATGTTTTGATTAACGGTTCAGACCCTAGTGGGGGTGGTGCTAGTTTGCCTATAATAGGGACAGGTAATATAGATATTGTAGGAACTATTAAATCTACAGGTGATATTACAACAACCGCAGGGAAAATCATTGCTACTACTGGAGATATAGATATTAATACTGGTAATTTAGAACTTGTAACAGGTGACGTCAATATTAACGGTACTGGTGATTTAAATGTAAAAGGGACTGGTGAAATTACTGTAGGAACTGGTGGAGTAACCAGTGTGGGTGATATACAAACTAGTAGTGGTGATATAGTAAGTGCTGGTAATATATTCTTCGATGGTAATGATATTTTCCATAGAACAAATAATCCAGCAGCACAAACGAGTTATGCAACTTTTAAACAACTAGCACAATTAAACGCTGCTAATACATTTACTGGTGCTAATAAATTTGATAGTAATGTTAATGAATTTAGTCAAAGAGTAAGTGTAGGAACTAGGGATGCTGGTGGGTTATTTACGCAAAAAACAGCAATAAATAATAGTGGTAATATAGAATGTGTTAGTTTAAATAATGGTACTAGTATTACTACTGGAACTATAAATTGTGATAATGGAGGCGATAATAGTTGTGCTGCTAAAACTTTTACTACTAGAACGAGTGGATTAGCAGGTTGGACTATAGAACAACAAGAAGTAGGAGACGGACCTTCTGGATTAGATAATGTCTTACAAATGAGAGGAGGTCAGGCAGGGGCATATGTAAGTATAGTTGATAGTGCTTTTTCTGGATTTGTATCTACCATTATTCTAGCACCACAGACAGAGGCAGAGGGTGGATTAATCCAAACTGACAATTTTAGAGTAGGAGATGGAGGTGCTAATAGTTTTAATCTTATTCAACCTAAAACAGGTTCAGATGCTCAAAATTTATTAATTAAATCAGGAGCAAGCGGAGGACCTATTAAATTTCAAAACAACGCTGGAACTATTGATTTAGTAAGGATAGAACCTGATTCGGTAGACGGTTCCGGTAGGATATATTGCCCAGCTATTTTTTTCGGCACTACCGGTATTCATAATAGTATAGTAAATGATGTATCTGGTGCTGGTAATTTAAATTTAAAAATTAGACAGGCAACCGCTAGTAGTGAGGTGTTATTTTTAGATAATACGGACAGTGAAATTATACGTATACAGAAAACACAAGTAGAATTTGGTCAAAATATACCTATTCTTTTTAATAATTTTTCATTTAGACCGCAACAATATACCTTTAATTTTACTAATGCTACTATTGATGATAATCCTACTGTTTTATTTAATAGTGGTACTACTCTATGGACTAATGTAAATGATGGAGGGACTTCTACTCTTTCTACAATAGGAAATAATTTTTTTAAAATGACTATAATAGGAGTTCCTACTAATAGTGCTGGTGTTTATGGTAATTTTAGATGGAGCGGAGACTTTCCTTTTTTGAATCCTGCTTTTCCTACTGGAACAGTTATGAACCGATACGATGGTAATTTTAGTATAATAAAATCACCAGCAGGATTTACTAAACCTGATATATGTGGGTTTAGTAGCACTTCAACCGATTTTAAGTTATGTTTTCCCTCTGTTACTAGTGGAACTGATACTTATTCAGGAACTATTAGAATTACTATTTTAAATACCTAAAACCTTTTATAAAAAGGTTTGACCAAAATGATTAGATGTTTTGATAAAAACTTTTTTAAAAGTTTTAAGTAAGTCAAAAAAATGAATTGTTTTTATACATATTTATAAATAAGTGAATGAGTGTCAAATTAATATGGATTACACCAAACGCACAAGAATTAATAGCATATTGTGCGAGAGTGTCTAGTAGTAATCAAGAAAATCCAAATATTAAAGGATTATTAAATTATTGTTGTCGTCATGGTCACTGGAGTGTATTTGAAATGGGTAATATATGTATAGAAATAAATACTACTCGTGCTATATCGGCACAGATACTACGCCATCGTTCCTTTAGTTTTCAGGAGTTTAGTCAGAGATATGCAAGTGTAGAACAAGACCTAGAAATACCACAATTAAGAAGACAGGATTTAAAAAATAGACAAAACTCAATTAACGATTTAGATAAGGAGATGGTAGATACAATACAGGAAGAAATAGTAGAACATTTTAAAAAAACAAAGGATTTATATAGGAAATTATTAAAAAAAGGAGTTGCTAAAGAATGTGCTAGAATGGTTTTGCCTATGAATAGTCCAACAAAATTATATATGAATGGTTCTATTAGAAGTTGGATACACTATTTAAATGTCCGATGTGGTAATGGGACACAACTAGAGCATATGGAAATTGCTAATCAAATAAAGGAAATATTTAAAAAAGAATTACCAATTATTTATGACAGCGTATTTACTTTACTTTAAATCTTTCGTTTTTTTCTAGTAAAATTATTTTCTAATGTTAATTTATAAACCGACAATGTCTAGCATTATCAACAACTCCAACGCTAATTCCGCTTTAATTAACACGATTAACGCAAGTTCGTCAAAAATGAATCCGGATATTTACTCGACAAAGACCATCAACCCTGCTAGTGCTACTGTATACCAGAAAACCGATTCTAATTCTGGTAGTCTAGGTAATGGTAAAACATTATCCTTTCAGTTATTAAAATATGGTATTTGTCAGCAGGTATTATTAACCTACGCTAAAGGAGATTTACACGGAACTGCTGGATACGACTTTTTAGAAGTCATTGACCGCATAGAACTCTTATCTAGCAGTAAAGTAGTAGATACTCTAACTAATAAAGATATTCTTGCCCAGTTGTCTAATCTAGAATTTTCTCAGTTTAGAACCCTTAATGAGTCCGTAGTAGGTGCTAGAGGTGCCGTTGCTGGAGGCACTGGTAGTATATTTTTTACCCTACCTTTGGTTTTTGGTTTTATGAAACAGGTTAATACCAATCTTAACCTACAATTTAACGAGAATATGAGTATTCGTGTTAAATTCGGTCCTAACGCTGATTTGAGTGCTAGTGGTGCTAATAAAAATGCTGTTACGGATTGTTATTTAAATGTTCGATATAAAAATTATAATGAAGCAGATTACTCGGAAATCTTAAGTCAAAACTACAATGAACCCGAACTCAGTCAAATGATTACAGGATTTTATGATGAATCCACTAAACAAGCGGTTCTTGCTTCAGGTGTAAATGATAATGGTACTAAAGGTACTTCCGTAGAACTAAAAAATACGGATTGTGTAAATAGTTTTTATGTAATGGTGCGAGAAGAATCTGACGGTTTAACTCCTATGGAAGCAATTCCTATTGACCGTGTAGTAATGACCGCTTCAGGACAGACTATTTTTGACCTTCGTAGACAAGAATTTAATTATTCTAAATTATGTAGTAACGGATTTAGTTCTGATGGAAGTAATGGTTCTAGTTGTGAAAATGTGGTCAAAATACAGACTGGTCTATATGAAGGTGGTCCTCACGGAGGTCCTCAATCTAATACTATGTCATTAAGAGAATTAAATAATCCTATTATAACTGTATTCTTTGAAGTAGGCGCACTTGGCGTCCCTGCTGAGCGTAAATATTCGGTAGACGTTGTGGAGGATGCTGTTAAGATAGTATCTACCGTTAGTTCTAGCGGTCGTGTCGCAGTCGCATTGACCAATTAAAACTTTTAATCATTTTTGTAGACTTTTTTTAAAAAGTCAAAAGTCTTCTACAACTTCATATGTATTATTACTAACCGATTCTGGACGACTATATTCAGTCACCCTTGCTTCAAAAAAATTAGTTTTACCATCTAAACTAGTTCTATCCATAAATTGAAATGGATTTTTACTATTGTATATTTTATTATAACCTAGTTGTAATAATAAGTAATCAGCAACGTATTCTATATACCTACTCATTAAACTCTTATTCATCCCTTTTAAATTATAAGGAAGAGCATCACATATAAACTCCTGTTCTATAGACACCGCTTCTCTAAATATATCGTGTGCTACTGATTCACTTGCTTTAACGGTTAAATAACTAGTTAATAAAACAGCAAAATCCGTATGTAATGCTTCATCTCTAGCAATCATCTCATTACTCTTACCTAATGCCCTAGTCATAATATTCCTAGACTTTAACCAAAAAATAGCACAGAAACTACCACTAAAGAATACACCTTCAACAACCGCAAATGCTACTAAACGAATATTAAAGGGTTGTGAATTATCCATCCAACGTTTCGCCCAATTTGCTTTTTTACTTACTGATGGGATAGTCGTAATCGCATTAAATAAGTTATGTTTTCTAACAGAATCAGTTACATAAGTATCAATTAATAAAGAATATACTTCTGAATGAATATTTTCCATCATCGCCTGAAACCCATAAAAACATCTTGCTTCCGCCCACTGAACTTCACTAGAAAAGTTCTCTATAATATTCTCTAATACAATCCCATCACTACTAGCAAAAAACGCTAGTATATATTCAATAAAATGTTTTTCACCATCACTTAGGCAGTCCCAATCATCTTTATCCGCATTAAAATCTAGTTCTTCCGCAGTCCAAAAGGCGGACTTGTGATTTTTATATGCATCCCATATCGGTAGACGTTCCTTTGGTATAGGAAATAATACATATCTAGTAGGGTCTGGTGTTAAAATGGATTCGGTTTCTTTCATATTTATATTAAAGGATATTTTAAAATCCTAAATATAACTAGAAAAAAAATATATTGTTATTTATTATACAATGCCGATTTTACACCTACGATTAAACCAAGCAAACCAAAACATAGTTATTTCTAAGGAATTAAAAGCACAACAACTTACTCTAGTAAGAACAACCATTACTAAAGATACTAGTGCTGGAGCGACTAACGACGGTGAATTGTTCTTTGAGATGGATTTTTTCAATGGTTTTGAATATATAAGTAATCTCAATGATAATTATTTAGTATCGCCTATTGACGACTCACTAGCATTTCAGACCTATCAATTATCACAATCATTCTTTTCTGAGGATGTCAAAACTGCTTTTAATGTCAAGGTCAGGAAATATGATGGGACTAATTATTCAGATGTTTTATTTGGTGCTGGTAATGGGCACATTAAGACAATAGATATGTTTTTCCAAGTGTCATCGCTAGAAGA
>VMHT01197753.1_pt1 | contig 14415 bp, 7 predicted proteins | sample 4693611 | NCBI WGS metagenome assembly VMHT01 (sample SAMN12280063, study PRJNA550983) | marine metagenome | isolation source: seawater sampled from same location over 5 years 0.02-0.2 micron viral filtrate | place: USA: collected off the coast of southern California halfway between the port... ... | reverse complement strand
ACCTATATCACTGGAAACCATTACTTTTTCCTGCAGTGGTGTAAGATTGATATCGGATACCCATCCTTTCTTGATTTCCAAAGACAACTATTCATACACCTTGACGCTTGCGTAGCGGATCCACGCTGTATAGGGCAGGTATATGTTAAGTGTCGTAGATCAGGATACACTAACATGTCAGCGGCTGTGCTTGTAAATGAGGGCACACAGGTTAAAGAGAAACTATTAGGCATCATGTCCAAGACAGGTACGGATGCTCAAGAGAATATATTCATGAAGAAGGTGGTGCCTATATATAAGTCGCTACCGTTTTTCTTTAAACCTATTCAAGATGGTACTACCAACCCCAGGATGGAACTCGCCTTCCGCGAGCCATCAAAGAGAATCACTAAAAAGAACAAAACCTCATCAAGAGGTGAGGCTCTTAATACAATTATTAACTGGAAGAACACAACCAACAATGCCTACGATGGAGAGAAACTACACATCCTGTATTTGGATGAGGCAGGTAAGTGGGAAAAAGGTAATGATATACGAGAAGCATGGCGAGTGCAACGTACTTGTTTGCTTGTAGGTAGAAAGATTGTAGGTAAGGCAATAGTCGGAAGCACTGTGAATCCATTAGACAGGGGAGGAAGGCAGTACAGAGAGTTATATTATTCAAGTGATGTAAACGATAGAAACGAAAACGGCAGGACAAAGAGCGGATTGTATGGGTGTTTTATACCAGCATACGACGCCCTGGAAGGTTTCTTTGACAAGTACGGAATGCCTGTCATTGATGATCCCGAGAATAGTATTATAGGCTTAGAGGGTGAGTATATAAACTTAGGTGCAAAGACTTATCTTAAGAATGAGAGAAAAGGATTGTCTGGAGACTCCTATGAACTCAACGAGGTGATACGCCAGTTCCCGTTCACAGAGGCTGAAGCCTTTAGAGATAGTGCTAAGGCATCACTATTTAACGTACAAAAGATATATGAGCAAACCGAATACAATGGGGATTTGTTTCCCAACCCTGTAGTTACAGGAAACTTTGTTTGGTCTTTAGGGCAGAAGGATACAGAGGTTGTCTTTAGCCCAGATCCTAATGGAAGATGGAGGGTTGCCTGGATGCCGCCTGTTGCATTGAGAAATAAAAAGACACCAGAGAACGCCTGGTTAGGATGTGCTGGAGTCGATAGTTATGACATTGATGCCACAGTGGATGGACGTGGTTCAAAGGGTGCGTGTCATTTCTACAATAAATTTAATCTTGAGTATCCATCAAATATGTTTGTAGCAGAGTATGCTTCACGCCCACCGCTTGCAAAGATTTTTTACGAGGACATATTAATGGCCTCAAAGTTTTACGGCTACCCTGTGTTAATTGAGAACAACAAATACGGTATCGCAAGACACTTTGAATCAAGGGGTTACGATCATTTCTTATTGGACAGACCCGCACACCTCACGTCCAATTACGGTAGCAAGACAAAGACAAAAGGAATACCGTCGAATTCACAGGATGTAATACAGGCTCATGCACAGGCTATCGAATCGTTCATACACGCACACGTGGGTCTTAATGAGGAGACACTTGAGTTTGGTAAAATGTACTTTGAAAGAACCCTAGAAGACTGGGTTAACTTTAAGATAGATGACCGTACAAAATATGACCTTTCAATATCAAGCGGGTTAGCCTTACTTGCTGCACAAGGACATAGAGCAGAGAAGCCTAAATCTGACTTCAATGGCAAGCAGTTCTTCCGTAAAGGTCAGATAATTATACGAAGATAATAAGAAGTATATTTGCAACAGTAGCAATCTTAAGTATGGATAACGAATACAAAAATGGACAATCTTCATTTCCTGATCCCCTATGCGGTGTCGAGGAGAAGATGTCTAAGGGATATGGCCTAAGTTACGCAAAGGCTATGTTTGCTCAGTGGATTGGTAGTGACTATCAGAATTCATTGTACGGACGACGCAACAGTGAGATGGAACGCTGTAGAGATTATGCGCAAGGAACACAAGACACATCTATCTATCGTCAGATATTAAACTCTCTTGACAACAACAATGGTGACGGTACGTTGCTAACACTGGACTATACTCCTGTTCCTATTGTACCTAAGTTTGTTAAGATTGTTGTAAATAAAATTCTTTCAAAAGAACCATACCCTCAGATAGAAGCAATCGACCCTCTGTCAAGAACAGAGAAAGATAAAAAGAAAAATGCTACAGTATTGCGTATTGAGAATCGCGATATGATTGAAGAAGCAAAGTCCCTTGGGCTACGCGTTAAACAAGACCCCGGACAACTGCCAGACACCCCAGAAGAAACTGAGATATTCTTAGATACAAACATAAAGACGGACGCAGAAATCTCTGCTCAGATTGCTACTGAGATGACATTGAAGTGGAATGATTTTAATCAATCCATCTATCGTCGCTGTGTTGAAGACTTAACAACCCTTGGTATGGGTGTTGCTAAAAGAAGCAATGACCCTAACTACGGAATCAACGAAGAGTATGTTGACCCAAAGAGATTCATACACAACTACACAGACGACCCAACCTTTTCTGATTTAACATACGCTGGACACTTTAAGTACATAACAATTATGGACTTGAAGCGTATGGCTGGTGATCAGTTCACAGAACAGGAGTACGAGGAGATTGCTAAGACTGTTATGAATAAGTATGGAAACAACCCTACTCAGTTTTCTACAACAGGAACAGGATACGACAGACCTGGTACGCGTTACCGCCAAGGATATGATGAGTATAAGATAGAGGTAATGGACTTTGAGTTTATGTCTGTTGATGATATCATATACGAGAAAAAAGAATCAGCATACGGGAACATAGGTTTCTATTACAAAGGAAACGAGTATAACGCACCTCAGCAATCTGTATATAACAGAGAAGCGGTATACATGAAGAACGCTACGGTATATGGCGGTACCTACATTGTAGGCACAGAGATGGTATATAACTATGGCCCGAAGAAAAATATTCCGAAAAACGTACACGACATTTCACGTGCGCGTCTTTCATATAGTATAGTAGCAACAAACATCAGAGGCATGATTCCAAAGTCAATGGTTTCTTCTGTCATTGGGTTTGCTGACATGCTCCAGATCACACACTTAAAACTTCAACAGTCTATTGCTAAAGCAAAACCAGATGGTTTGATTATAGACATCGAAGGATTAGAGAATGTACAACTCGGAAGAGGCGGTGACCTACAACCGTTAGAGATACAAGACATCTACGAACAGACAGGTGTATTCTATTACCGTAGTAAAAATCCAGAAGGAGGATTCCAAAATCCACCAGTAAGAGAGATAGGTAACAGCATCAGAAACATACAGGAACTCGTTGCTTTATACAATCACTACTTACGTATGATCAGGGATGCTACAGGTATCAACGAAGTAATGGATGGAACCACACCTAAAGGTGAAGCGCTTGTGGGTGTTAACCAAATGGCAGTACAGGCTGGTAACAACGCTATATATGACATCACTAATGCAGCGATGGTATTGTATCAAAAAGTATGTGACGATATTGTTCGCTGTCTACAAGTAATCCCTCCAGATAGTATTCTATACAAAGTATACACTAACGCTGTGGGGGAAACCAACATGGCGGTACTCAGTTCTTTTGACAACCTCTCGATGTACAACTTCGGTGTAGTAGTTGTTACGGAGATGAATGAGATGGACAAACAGTACTTAGAACAAAACATACAGATTGCTCTTGGACAAAAAGAAATTGACCTTGAAGATGCGATTGCCATTCGTCAGATTAAAGACGTTGAGCAAGCGGAAAGACTCTTGGTGGTTCGCAGAAAGAAAAGAATCAAGCAACAACAAGAGATGATGGCGCAACAAGCGCAAATTCAGTCTCAATCAAATCAGCAAGCCTCACAGGTAGCCGCTCAAATGGAGATGCAAAAGAAGCAACTCGAAGCCCAGATAGAAGCACAGCGGATTCAATTAGAGACTCAATCAAAAGCACAACTCATACAATTAGAATACCAGTACAAGATTCAAATAGAACAACTCAAAGGAGAGTACGGTGTGGTTGAACAACAGGTTGAAAGCGGAGTTCGTATGCAAGCAGATACTGAAGCAGAGAATCGTAAAGACCAAAGAATAGATAAACAAGCATTGGCGCAAAGCAAACTAATTGCTCAACGTCAAGGTCAACGCCCACCTCTTGATGAGGACATAGTAACTAACTTAACATTATCCTAAGATGTCGTGCTCATGCTCAAATAGCCCATGCTCATGTGGAAATCCTACAAATGTAAATCTGAACAATGCTGCTCAGATAAACATATGCACCCGTCGTGGTGATACGTTTGTATTAAACGCTGTAGTAAAAGATACCAGCGGAACTAAATTAGACCTTACTCTTTATACATATAAGATGGAGATCAGGGAATATGATAACGGCCCACTCGTTATTGCTGATGGAGATATTAATATTACAGGAAATATAAACGGAGAACTCACTGTAACAATCACAGCGGCCAACATGAATGTAGAAGCAGGCACATATGTATATGGACTTCAATCTACACTGACATCTGATAGTACTGTTGAAACCTGGTTCTATGGAACCTTTGAGGTAGTACAGGATATCGTAACATAAACCATTCATAACCATATCAATGGCTGACAAAGGCATCGACATAGTAGTATTAAAGCCAGGCGACACTACGGTACAAATTACCGTAGAAAGTGGTCTGGTTTTCGACGTTACATTACCACCATGCAATACCGTTATACTTACAACAGGAAGTGTTACTCAACTTCCAGGAGCAAAAGGAGACAAGGGGAATAAGGGTCAAAAAGGAGAGATAGGCCTCAAGGGTAATAAGGGTCAGCAAGGAGAAAAAGGAACTACAGGCTCCAAGGGTAATACTGGAGACAAAGGAGTTAAAGGAGATACAGGTGCTAAAGGCGAACAAGGAGATAAGGGGATTAAAGGTGAGGTTGGCGCTAAAGGTGAGATAGGCGTCAAAGGAGATACTGGCGCTAAAGGTAATACAGGAGATAAAGGAATCACCGGTGACAAAGGCGTTAAGGGTGAAGAAGGAGATAAGGGTCAAAAAGGGGAGATAGGAGTTAAGGGTGACCAAGGAGAAAAAGGAACCACTGGTGACAAGGGTATTACTGGAGATAAAGGAACCAAGGGAGAGATAGGAGATAAAGGAGACACAGGAGAAAAGGGAGAAAAAGGTACCACTGGAGATAAGGGTATTACTGGAGACAAAGGAACCAAAGGGGAGATAGGAGACAAAGGAGAAGTAGGGGACAAAGGAACCAAAGGGGAGATAGGAGAAAAGGGGGAAAAAGGAATTGACGGTACCAAAGGAGATACTGGAGATAAGGGTACTACCGGAGATAAAGGACAAAAAGGAATTGATGGCACCAAGGGTGATACTGGAGATAAAGGTATTACCGGTGACAAAGGACAAAAAGGAATTGACGGTACTAAAGGTGAAACCGGAGACAAAGGTGAAACCGGAGATAAGGGTACCACTGGAGACAAAGGTGAAACCGGAGACAAGGGTACCACTGGAGATAAAGGTGAAAAGGGACAGAAGGGTACCACAGGAGATAAAGGCATTACCGGAGACAAAGGCGAGACCGGTGATCAGGGTGACAAAGGAATCACGGGAGACAAGGGACAGAAAGGGGAGATAGGAGTTAAGGGTGAGACCGGCGACAAGGGCGATAAAGGAACAACAGGAGACAAAGGTCAGAAGGGTACTACAGGAGACAAAGGTCAGAAGGGTATCACTGGAGATAAAGGAACCAAGGGTGAAGTAGGAGATAAGGGTACCACTGGAGACAAGGGTCAGAAAGGTGAAGTTGGTCAGAAAGGCGTAGAAGGTTCTCAATGGACATCAGCCGCTGGTGCCCCTACAACAGCAGGCACTAATAGAGATGATCAGTATCTTGATACAAACACGGGTGAAGTATACGAGTGGGATGGTTCGCAATGGGTTTCGACTGGTAACATACAAGGGCCAAAAGGAACTGCTGGTGACAAGGGAACTACCGGAGACAAGGGTCAAACAGGAGACAAGGGTGAGACAGGAGATAAAGGAACGACTGGAGATAAAGGAACTACTGGTGACAAAGGAACCAAAGGTGAACTTGGAGACAAAGGAGATGTAGGCCCTAAAGGTGAAACGGGAGACAAAGGAACCAAAGGCGAGGTCGGTCAAAAGGGAACTGCTGGAGATAAAGGTGAAAAGGGAGAGAAGGGTCGAGTCGGAGAGAAAGGTCAAAAGGGAGAGATAGGCGACAAAGGAACAACTGGAGACAAAGGAACTACTGGAGATAAAGGTGAGACGGGTCAAAAGGGAACCACTGGCGATAAGGGTGCTACCGGAGATAAAGGGGTTGAAGGTTCTCAATGGACATCAGCCGCTGGCGCTCCTACAACAGCGGGAGTAAACAGAGATGACCAATACTTAGACACTAATACAGGTGAAGTATATGAGTGGGATGGTTCGCAATGGGTTTCCACAGGAAACATTATGGGCCCTAAAGGTGATACGGGTCAAAAGGGAACTACTGGTGACAAGGGTATTACTGGTGACAAAGGTCAGACAGGAGAAAAGGGAACCAAGGGAGAGATAGGCCTTAAAGGTATTACAGGTGATAAGGGTACTACAGGAGACAAAGGAACCAAGGGAGAGATAGGTGATAAAGGAATCAAGGGTGAAGTAGGAGCCAAAGGTGATAAAGGAACCAAAGGAGAAGTAGGTGACAAAGGAATCACTGGAAACAAAGGTGAGAAAGGAACCAAAGGAGAAGTCGGGGACAAAGGAGAAAAAGGACAGAAAGGTGAGACTGGTCAAAAAGGAACTACAGGTGACAAAGGTGAGACGGGTCAAAAAGGAGTACAAGGTTCACAATGGACAAGTGCAGCAGGTACGCCTACAACAGCGGGTGTAAATAGAGATGATCAATATCTCGACACAAACACTGGTGAGGTCTACGAATGGGACGGCAGTTCCTGGGTTAGCACAGGTAATATCCAAGGGCCTAAAGGAACGGCTGGTGACAAAGGACAGAAAGGAGATGCTGGTGATAAAGGTCAGAAAGGAACCACTGGTGATAAAGGTCAGAAGGGACAGAAGGGAGTCGAGGGTTCTCAATGGACTTCTGCTTCTGGTGCGCCAACTACACCTGGAACCAATGTAGATGATCAGTACCTTGATACTGATAACGGTAATGTTTATGAATGGGACGGTAGTCAGTGGCAACTTACTGGAAACATCCAAGGGCCGCAGGGTGCTAAGGGAGAAAAAGGACAAAAGGGTGTCGATGGCGATAAAGGACAAAAGGGTGTCGATGGTGACAAAGGAACCAAGGGTGAGGTAGGACAGAAAGGAACTACTGGAGACAAAGGTGAGAAGGGACAAAAAGGAGAGATAGGTCAGAAGGGGACTACTGGGGACAAAGGTATTACTGGAGACAAAGGTGAGAAGGGACAGAAGGGGACTACTGGGGACAAGGGAGATAAAGGACAGAAAGGTGTTGAAGGTTCTCAATGGACTTCCGCTGCAGGTACGCCAACCACGGCTGGTACTAATAGGGATGACCAATATTTAGACACAAACACTGGTGAAGTATACGAATGGGATGGAGCCCAATGGGTTTCTACTGGAAATATTCAAGGCCCCAAAGGAACTGCTGGTGACAAAGGAGCCAAAGGTGAGAAGGGGCAGAAAGGTCAAACAGGAGATAAAGGAACAGCGGGCGATAAAGGACAAAAGGGTGAAGTAGGGGACAAAGGAATTAAGGGAGAAGTTGGTGAGAAAGGTATCACTGGTGATAAAGGTCAGACCGGACAAAAAGGAACTACGGGTGATAAAGGTATCACTGGAGATAAAGGAGAAAAAGGACAGAAAGGAATCACTGGTGACAAGGGTATTACTGGTGACAAAGGAGAAAAAGGGCAGAAAGGTATTACCGGAGACAAAGGTATTACTGGAGATAAAGGAGACAAGGGACAAAAAGGAACCACTGGAGATAAAGGACAGAAGGGTGAGAAAGGTGTACAAGGTTCACAGTGGACTTCTGCAGCAGGCACCCCCACAACAGCGGGTACTAACAGAGATGATCAGTACTTAGATACTAATACTGGTGAAGTATATGAATGGGATGGGGCTTCATGGGTTTCTACTGGTAACATTATGGGCCCTAAAGGAAGCACTGGTCAGAAAGGAACCACTGGTGACAAGGGTGAGAAAGGCCAGAAGGGTGAGACAGGTCAAAAAGGAACGACTGGAGATAAAGGTATTACCGGAGACAAGGGAGAGAAAGGTCAGAAAGGTATTACTGGAGACAAAGGTATTACCGGAGACAAAGGTGAGAAGGGACAGAAAGGTGTTACCGGAGATAAAGGTATTACTGGAGACAAGGGAGAGAAAGGACAGAAAGGAGATACTGGACAAAAAGGAACTACGGGTAGCAAGGGAGATAAAGGTCAAAAGGGAGTAGAAGGTTCACAGTGGACTTCGGCTTCTGGTGCACCAACTGTATCTGGAACCAATGTAGACGACCAATATTTAGATACTGATAATGGTAATGTTTATGAATGGGATGGCTCGCAATGGCAATTAACCGGAAACATTGAGGGCCCACAAGGAGCCAAGGGTCAGAAGGGTCAGCAAGGCGCCTCTGTTAAAGGACAGAAAGGTGAGACAGGTCAGAAGGGAGACACCGGACAGAAGGGTACTACTGGTGATAAAGGAGAGAAGGGTCAGAAGGGAGACACCGGACAGAAGGGTACTACTGGCGATAAGGGACAGAAAGGCGAAGTAGGTCAAAAAGGAATTACTGGAGACAAAGGTGAGAAAGGTCAAAAAGGTGAGGCTGGCGCCAAGGGTCAGACCGGTCAGAAAGGTACTACTGGTGATAAGGGTATTACTGGAGACAAAGGTCAGACTGGGCAGAAGGGTACTACTGGTGATAAAGGAGACAAAGGACAAAAAGGTGTTGAGGGTTCTCAATGGGAGTCTGCCTCTGGTACACCCACAACAGCAGGAACCAATAGAGATGATCAGTACCTTGATACAGACACAGGTGAGGTTTACGAATGGAACGGTAGTGCATGGGTTAGCACGGGTAACATATTAGGCCCGCAAGGTTCTAAGGGACAAAAAGGTAACGCTGGAGACAAAGGTGCTACAGGTGCGTCAGTCAAAGGGCAGAAAGGAGAAGCCGGAGACAAAGGCGCTACTGGTGCTTCAGTCAAAGGACAGAAGGGAGAGACTGGTCAGAAAGGACAAACCGGTGCTTCGGTAAAAGGACAGAAGGGTGAAGCCGGAGATAAAGGCGCAACTGGTGCTAGTGTCAAAGGACAAAAAGGAGAGACTGGTCAAAAAGGAACTACGGGCGCCAGTGTCAAAGGACAAAAAGGTGAGGCAGGAGATAAGGGTGCAACTGGTGCTAGTGTCAAGGGTCAGAAAGGTGAGACAGGTCAAAAGGGACAGACCGGTGACAAAGGTCAAAAGGGTCAGAAAGGCGACACTGGTCAAAAGGGTGTAGAAGGTTCCCAGTGGGAGTCTGCTGCTGGTACACCTTCAGCAGCGCCGTCCAATAGAGACGATCAATACCTTGATACAAGCACTGGTGAGGTTTATCAGTGGAATGGTTCCGCCTGGGTTTCGACTGGTAATATCCAGGGGCCCAAAGGAAGCACTGGTTCCAAGGGACAGAAGGGTGAACAAGGCGCCTCTGTTAAAGGACAGACCGGAGACAAAGGACAAAAGGGTGAGACAGGTGCGTCAGTCAAAGGACAGAAAGGTGAGATAGGAGTTAAGGGTCAGACTGGAGACAAGGGTGCAACCGGTTCCTCTGTTAAAGGACAGAAGGGCGAGGTAGGAGCCAAAGGTCAAACAGGAGATAAAGGAACTACTGGTGCTAGCGTTAAAGGTCAGAAGGGTGAGATTGGTCAAAAGGGTGCAACAGGTAGTTCTGTTAAAGGACAGAAGGGTGAGCAAGGAGCCAAAGGTGCAACAGGTTCTTCAGTAAAAGGACAGAAGGGAGATACCGGAGCCAAGGGTACAGCGGGGGACAAGGGAGCCACCGGTGCATCTGTTAAAGGTCAGAAGGGCGAGCAAGGCGCAAGTGTCAAGGGCCAGAAAGGTGAGCAAGGCGCAAGCGTCAAAGGACAGAAAGGAACAGCGGGAGACAAGGGTGCGACAGGTTCCTCTGTTAAAGGACAAAAAGGAGAAGCCGGAGATAAGGGTGCAACAGGTAGTTCTGTTAAAGGACAAAAAGGAGAGACCGGTCAAAAGGGTCAGCAAGGAGCGAGTGTCAAAGGACAAAAAGGAGAGACTGGTCAAAAGGGTACAAGTGGTTCTTCAGTCAAAGGACAAAAGGGTGAGAAAGGTGAGAAAGGTGTTGAGGGTTCTCAGTGGACAAGTGCAGCAGGCACACCATCTACAGCGGGTACCAACAGGGACGATCAATACCTTGATACATCTACTGGTGAAGTATACGAGTGGAACGGTTCTTCTTGGGTTAGCACGGGTAATATATTAGGGCCACAGGGTTCTAAGGGACAGAAGGGTCAAACAGGTAGTTCTGTTAAGGGACAGAAAGGTGAGGCTGGTGCTTCAGTTAAAGGACAGAAAGGCGAGGCTGGTGCTAAGGGTCAAAAGGGTGAGGCTGGTGCTTCAGTTAAAGGACAGAAAGGTGAGGCTGGTGCGTCGGTTAAAGGACAGAAAGGTGAGGCCGGAACTAATGGTACTAACGGAACTAACGGAACTAACGGAACCAAAGGAGCCACTGGTGACAAGGGACAGAAGGGTGAGACTGGTACAGGATTAGATGGAGATAAAGGACAGAAGGGACAGACAGGTAGTACTGGGCCATCGGGTACTTCATTTGCTCCAATGATTGGAGGAATTGATTCCAGTCAAACATTTACTACGGCTCAAACTCGTTGTAATATAAACAGAACTTTAGGTGGTGGTCAAGCGGGTACAAACGTAGATATTAGTTCTAATCAAATTACTATATCAGCAACAGGTACATATATGTGTACTTACTCTGTGACACTAAAGTCTAATTACAATAACCGTTCATGTGTAGGTTTCTACTTAAAGCAAGTGACAGGGGGTAGCACAAACCCAATAGGTTCAGCGGCAATTCAATACTTCCGTCAGAATACTTATGGAGACTACAGCACTCTTAGCGCATGTTTTATTTTCCAAGCAACATCTGGTGATGCATATGAGTTGACTACAGCCAACGCTCTTGATGGTATTTGGAATCACTCAACGCAATCCGCAAGTGTATATAGAGGTATAATGGTTCAAAGATTAACATAATATGGCGGTTCAAGAAAGTTTCTACATACAAAACGCAGACAATACAGCGAATTTAAAAACCGATGGAACATGGGAAAGAACTGATGACAACTTTAATGAGTTTCGTTCATTCTCGACAAAGGCAGAAGCGCTTACATACATAGACAATGTACCCGACGGGGCGTATGTGATATACAGTAGAATTGTAAAGACCAGTTAGATAATGTATCTTTATTGATGCATTACTTAATTTAATTGTATCAAAGAATGGTCATTGTATTCCACGCAGGATATTATGCAAACGCTTGGAACCCCTATTATAACTCAGACGGTATAGGAGGAACAGAGCAGTGCATAATGGGTTTATCAAGGTCACTCGCTATGCAGGGTCATGAGGTATTTGTTGTTGGACAGGTACAGCCAATGCATGATAAATATATCAACGGTTACATTCGATACGTGCCTCTTGGAGAGATACAATTGATTCCAGATCCAGATGTGCTTATAGGTGTTTCATACATTCACTACCTAAAGTATTACAGCCTCAAGCCTACAACTAAGAAGATATTCTGGCTACACAATGAGCAACCACACTACTGGTACAAAGGCAGTCGTATGTCTGATACAGATATACAAGAGGCCTACTTAAATACAGACATAATTGTTTGTCTTACTGACTGGCATAAACAATACTTTGTCAAGCACGAGCCCTTTGCTCATTTCTTAGAAGACAGAGTAGAGGTAATTGGAAACGGAGTAGACGTGTCCTTGTTTGAGTCTGTTGCAGAAAAGAAACCAAAGTCATACATATATACTTCACACGCAGAGAGAGGGCTTGAAAACGTAATAGCGGATATAGAGAAGGGGTATTTAAAAGGAACGCTTGACATCGCCACACCATCGTATGGACTGCAATATTATAATGAACACTTTGCTGAACGTGTATCGAAGTTAGATAACGTAACATTTCATGGTAGCCTGTCAGCCAAAGAACTCTATACGCTAATGGCCTCTTGTGAGACGTGGTACTACCCTACAAACTATAATGAAACATACTGCATTACAGCGATAGAAATGCTTGCACACCATGTAAGACCATTAGTCAACCCTATTGCTGGCCTTAGAGATACTCTAAATGTGTTTCACAATCATATTACAGACTGGTCAGAAGTTGACGAGTATGTAAAATCTCGTGACTGGAGTGTAGTGGTAAAAGATTGGGAGCGTTTATTTAATAAAAAAGAAAGTGTTATGATTGAAAAAGCCTATGTAATTTCTATGGATACCTCTGACAAAAAGTTACAGGAATATATAGAGAGATTAAAAGAAGGTGGTATTAATTGCGATGTAGTAATAGTACCAGGCGTAGATGCTAGAACCTTTAAAGAATATGAGTGGCATCCACATGATTCATGGGCAATGGACAGCGACAACAAGTGGTGGAACCAACCTGTTACCGTAGGTGAAATGGGATGTGGATTAGCACACCTTAATGCTTGGAGAAAAGTTGTGGAAGACAAAACTGAAGTTGCAGTTATACTTGAGGAAGATTTTTTCTTTAAGGAAAAGATTGACTATTCAATTATACCAAACCCTAGTACCTGGCACATGCTTTATTTAGGAAGATGTCCTATGGCTCCTGATCAGGAAGACAGAGGGGATGTTGTTGTACCTGGTTACTCATACAATCTACACGCATATGTTGTCACACAAGCAGGAGCATTGTCTTTCACTCAACACAATTTTCAAAACTACATAACTACTCCAGATGAGTTTATACCAGCGACATACTGTAGGCATCCAAGAGGTGATTGGGATTGGGTTACGATGGATACCAAGGCGCTTGCTCTAAAGAAAGACATAGCATTTCAAACATCCAATGACCTTACGAGCAGAACACAGTCCACTGTAAACACTGAGATATTTAAGTCTGGTAAATGGGCAGATTGGATTTCAAAATGGATACACCCCGCTGCAAAGACAAAGGCGTGGGATATGATTATTGATGAACCTATACAAGATGTAATATCCTTTCCGCTGTTTACTGAGGAGTTCTGTGAGTTGTTGATTGATGAGGCAGAGAAGAAGGCTTATTGGCAATCGAAGAGACACGACTACTATCCTACGGTAGATACCTTAATATCTTCCTTTGGATATGAAGAGATATATAAAAAGGTTCTACACGAGTTTGCGTTTCCTGCGGCTATACATCGTTGGCACCTACACGGTAAACAATGGGCTAATATGAGCAGCGAAAACTTTATGATTAAGTACACCACAGATACACAGGGACACTTGGACTTGCATCACGATAATGCTGTCATTAGTTCGGTGCTTACATTAAATAAAGAATTCACAGGTGGTGGTACGTATTTCCATAATCAAAACAAAACACACGTAGGAGACGTAGGACACATTACAATACATCCTGGGCAAGTAACACACAGGCACGGGGGCAGGCCAGTACACAGCGGAAAGAGATATATACTTGTGTCTTTCTGTAACAAGAAATAGTATGAGACATTTTATAGACCTAACAACAGAGCAGTTAAGGTTACTTTATATATTAATACCATCGCACCACATGGAAAGCGAAAAGGTTATGGAGATAGTAAAGAAACTCGAGAGGCACCTCGCTGTACCTGGGGTCAAACGATAATGCTTATATTTGCTTTATGGCAAAAAGTAAGTATGCAAATTTTCTAAAGCGTCACGGTTTAAAAGGATTCAACAAACCTAAGCGTACACCAGATCACTCTAAGAAGTCTCATGTTGTTGCGGCTAAAGAAGGAGATAAGGTTAAACTTATACGCTTCGGAGAGCAAGGGGCATCAACAGCGGGCAAGCCAAAGTCTGGTGAGTCTGACAGAATGAAGAAGAAACGTGCATCATTTAAAGCGCGTCATGCTAAGAACATTAAGAAAGGAAAGATGTCTGCCGCGTACTGGGCCAATAAAGTAAAGTGGTGATGGTAAAGATGTACCGAGAAGGAGGGAGTTCCGATAGAGAACCAGTTCGCTCTGGATTTATGACGCGAATGCTAAGAGGGTTAACGCCATTACCGTTGCCTGCCGCTC
>VMHT01047259.1_pt1 | contig 14416 bp, 16 predicted proteins | sample 4693611 | NCBI WGS metagenome assembly VMHT01 (sample SAMN12280063, study PRJNA550983) | marine metagenome | isolation source: seawater sampled from same location over 5 years 0.02-0.2 micron viral filtrate | place: USA: collected off the coast of southern California halfway between the port... ... | reverse complement strand
AGTATATTAAATCAGTTATATAAAGAACACGGATTAAATGCTATTCATTTAGACGAGTATGTTAATAACAGAGAAGAGATTTGTAAAAAGTATGATTTTAATAAATATACCTTTAACGCTTTTCTAAATATGGATAAGATTAAAAAAAATTCTAATGAATTCTTAACTAAAATCCACGAAGAGAAACTATATTTAGCACCTCAACTTTTAAGTAAATTCCATAAGATTAAACCAAAAGAAGGGTCTAAAAATCCATTATGTTCTAAACTATCTAAACTAATGTGTAAATATGAAAATAGAATACTTCAATATGTTATGAAGGATTTTAATGATATTGGATTTCCTTTATATGATGGGTTCTATGTATCTAATAAAGAAATTGATGATAATACTATTTCTAATATTAATAAGAAATGCGAAGAGTTCAATATTAAATGGGATATTAAAAAAGTAGAAAGCGATGTAAAAGTCCCTGACGATTTTAAAGACCAAGATAATGATCCTATGAGTTATAAAAATCGTAAAATTGAATGGGAAAAAACGAAGGCAATGTTAAAACACCCATTAAGTATTATTAATCTTGAAAAGGATAGTTATACATATATGAAATATGATGAGTGTATGAAATTCTATGCTAATTACAAATTTAATAAACCTACCGCCGAAAAAGGAGTAATCCCCACGGCATTTTTCCCTAAATGGAATGAAGATGAAGACAGATTAAGTTATGAAGGTGTAAAATGGTGTCCTTATCCTGATACTGACCCTACACCATATAACTATTTCAATACATTCAAGAAGTTTCCACGCAATATAATTAATCAAGAAGATTATGGAGATGATGGTAATGAATTTGTTGATAAATTTATATCATTGATGAAAGAATTAAGCGGAGGAGATAAAGAACTATTAGGAGCAATATACTTATTTAATTATGTAGCACATATGTTTAAATATACTAATATTAGACCTGATACAGCGGTTGTAATGAAAGGCAGTAATGGAGTAGGTAAAGATTTTTTTACTAAAATTCTAGGTATGTTGATGGGTCATAATTATATATACAAAACTGCTAATATGGATAATGTATTTGGTAATTTCAACGATGTTATTGATGAAAAAATATTACTTCAATTCAACGAGGCAGAAGCAAAAGATAGTATCGCAAATCAACAGAAACTAAAAGATCATATTACAGCAGATAAAATAAGTATTAAGAAAAAGTTTTATCCATTAAGAGAAGTTGATAATTATGTGAGGTTATTTATCGTATCTAATGACGCTCAACCAGTTCTTATTGAAAATCAAGATAGGCGTTATTTTGTAATTAAATCAACTAATAAATACAGACAAGATACTAATTTCTTTGGTCGTGTAGATGAATTAGCAAAATCTAAACACAATTTAGATTGTCTATATTCTTATTTTATGAATGTTGATTTAACTGATTTCAATGTATTAGATATACCAAAGACAGAAGCATATAATAACTTACAAGTTTCTAACATTAAACCTATATATAAGTATCTATATTTGTTGTGTAAAGGTGGTTTTAAAAATTCTCCATACATTTATAGTAAGAAAAAGGATTTATATATTACAACTCCTACCGAGTTTAAAGATGCGTTTAAAGAATATTTAGAAGAACAAGGATTAAAACACGAATATACTAATACTAAAAATATTAAAGTTATGCTTGATGAAATGCCGTTTTGTATTACTCAACGAGTTAGTATTAAAATTGCTGGTTGTGTAAATAAATATACAACATTTAACTCTACTAAACTATTTACATATTTAGAAGATGAATACTTTAAAAATAGGGAGAATGAAGATGATGAGGCAGAAGATGATTTTTTTAGTGATGGTGAATTTAATAGCGATGATGAAGATTAATATTTAATATAATCATTAGACATACTTAAACTATGTCCCATATTTTTCGCCATTTCTTCCTGTTCTTTTTTACTATCGCTAAATGCGTTAGATACTATAATATGCCTTAATAAGGTAGTGCTAATTTGTTTTTCTGTTTTCTTGAATATACTTTTAAAATATCTAGTAAAATCATTTGTTGTAAATTCTTCATTATCTTCTGTTTCAAATAAGAAGTTTTTAGGGTTATTCTTTCGTAAATATACGCCAATATCTTTATAGAATTCATCACTGATTTTTACAAATCGCTCTCCGTATTTTCCTTCTGTTTTGTAATCGTTAAAACTGAACCAATATGTTATGGGTCTTTGTTTTTTAATAAAAAAGTTTCTATGCTTTTTATCTTCTTCTTCTAGTTTATTATATTTAGAATAAGTAATAATTTCTAGATTTCGCATATTATTTCTAAATGGATATTGAATAAATAGACCTAATAGTAAATGTTTCTGTCTATCAAATGTTTTCCAATATTCTAATACATCTAATACCTCCTCCATACTAATCCAGTTTTCTTCCTGTGTTTTAGATTTAATATTTTTGCTAGACCAAGTAGCATAGTCATTATTATATTTATCTCTGTGTCTAATATATTCATCAATTACATCAGGGTCAGCATCTAATGCCTGTAATACTACTATAACAGAATTATATACATTTCTAATTGTTGTATATTTTCTATCTTTAAATAGACTATCAATTTTGTCTTTATCTAATAATTCATTTAGATTATCTCTTACATCTAAATCAAGTAGTTTAAAAATTCGTCTAATATTTTGTAGATAAGCAAGTATAGTTGTTTCTTTAATATTCGGTTTATACTCTTTTATTTTATTTTCTATGTAATCCATTATATATATTAAACTAATAAAAAAAATCTGTAAATTAAACTTAATTAATTTTCTATAAAATTATAAATAGCATCAATCTCTTTTTTAAAATCTCCATCAAAATCTAATATAAATGGATTATCTACTGGTGCTTTTTCTACTTTCAATCCTTCTTTTGTTTTCTTTCTTTGTTCTAATCTTGCCTGTAATTTATCACGGCGTTTTTTCAATCTAATACCTTCATCACTTAATCCTGCGTATTCATTAGATTTTACTACTGCTCTTTCTAAATCAGGGTGTTCTGTTCTTTTTAAATTTTCATATACAATTTGGGATATTAACCAATCGTCTAATTGTGGTTGTGTTGCTCTATACCAACATAATCCTTCTTCATATGTATTATAAGGTCTTATTGCGTTCCCTTGACTATCAAACCCTTTATGATCTCCATAATTGTTATAATCACAAGGTCGTCCTTCACAAGTTTTCGCATCTTCTGTAAGACTATTAATATATTCTAAACAAGCATAACGACTTGCTCTTTTAATTTCCTGTTTGCGTATTTGGTGGGTCATATAATATAATGTAAGATAATAAAACTAAAATCTAAACTTAATCTAAACTTTTTCTTCAATAGTTTCTTTAATAACTTTTTTTCTAGATAATGCTTTACTAAAATCATCATCTCCTGTTTTTTCTTCTTCTTCTGTTTCTATTGGTTGTACTTTTTCACATTCTATAATTTTACATATTGACACCTTACGGCAGTTAGATGCTTTAATAACGCCTCCTAACGCTCCTAAAATTCCAACTATCGCTAAACTCCACTCCATAATTGTCGCTGTTTCTAATAGCATTTATACTATATACTAATGTTTTCATTTTTTCTTTTTAGACATAGAAGATTTTGCTGATGCTCCTAATGGTACATTTAAAAGAGTAGGTTTTAATGACCGAACTGGTCTTACTGGTCTATTTCTAGCAGACATTTTTTTTAATTGGTCTGCGAGTTGTTTATAACTCATTGATGTTCTTTTTGCGGTGGGTTTTCTTGCTGGGGGTTTGTTTTTAAGAACTTTCTTTTTAGTGGTGGAGTGTCCGTAATGGGTAGGCATTTATATTATATTCAAATATTTTTTTTTATTTCTTTTTTGTAAATTTCACACCTGTTCCACTTGTTAATGCTTTTGCCTGTGTTGCGGTCAATCGTGCTTTTGCCTGTCTTGCTTTGTTTCTTTTTATTTTTTCGTTATTCTCTTTTATTATTTTAGCACTTGTTCTACTTATTGCTGATTGTAATTCAAACTTCATTTATATTATATCTAAATATTTTTTTATTAAGTCTATTCATCTTCATCATCTTTCCCTTCTTCATCTTCATCTGTATCTTCTGTATCTATTTCAGGTGCTACTGGTATATGTCCCCCTTCTACTTCTACTCCTGCGTGTGTAGGTGCTGTTTGGTGGTCTTCATTACCAGTCATTAAATTCATAGCACTAGCGGACATTTTATTTCCTGTTGCTGGTTGTCCTACTGCTTCATCTAATTTATCACCAAATACCGCTCTTGTTAAAACTTCATCGCCAAATAATTCAGGTTTAGTTGTTGTAAAATTAGTTCTTACATTATGAGCGATAGTTTCATATACTTCGTGTTCCATTTGCGATTTTTTCCAGTATTTAGGTAAGAATTCAAAACCTGCCTGAACTCTTTTAATATTATTTTTTGTAAATATTCCTTCAAAATGATCCTCATCTTCTCCTTGTATTAATTTTTCCATCTTAACCTTAATCTTTGTAGGTAGTAAAGCAATAGTATCCCCTTCATTATCTTTTACACTAAATCGTTTTACTAAATCTTCGCTATATGAATATAATCCTGATTTATCACTTTCACTAGCAAACTTATCTAATTTTCTATCCATTAAGTCTATACCACTATCTACTGCCTTTCTTCTAAAATTATCATTACCTTTCCAGTAATCAATCATAGTATTCAATGTATCATAATCTTCTATATTTTGGGGTGCTTCATTCATTGGAGCAGATGATCCATAACTCTTTTCAATTCTTCTAACTTCTCCTTGTATTCTATAATGTGCTATTGTTGTTTCCTTAAAAGGATTTTTTCTATATTTTTGGACGAAATGAAGAATTAACTGCTTTGTATATGTTTTATATTGTTTAACAACATCTGCTCGTAATTTTTTAACAGCATCTTTAATAAATACCCCTTGTCTTTGTTCTGCTTCAAGAGGTTCTTTTAATACTTCTATATGACTATTATAATTATTAGCACTTCTAATATCAGTATCCATATATCGTTGAATATCTAATAGTTTCTGTTGTATTTGTTGTTTAGCATCTTTAATTGCTTGTGTCTTTTTAGGTGTTGGTTTAGCAACCCCTCGCCCTGTTCTTGATGGTTTTGGTTCTTCTAATGGTCTTGGTGTATCTACTGCTTCTGCTATGGGTGGTGTAGATAATACTTCTCCTTCTTCTTCTCCTACTGGGACTGATAGGGTTGGCGTTGGTATTGCTTTACCTTCTTCTGCTACTGGTTCAATATTTATTGATGCTAATTCTTCTTCTGTTGGTTCTCTTCCTTCTGCTTCTATTTTATCTAATATTGCTTGTTGGTATTCTGTTATTGCTTCTTCTTCTTCACTCGCCATATAATCCTCATCTTCATCAAAATCTTTATTATTAATTGTTAATCTTACTTCTTCTTCTTCTTCGCCTAATATAATATTTCCTAACTCATCAATTTTAAGAGGCATTGCTATGGGGACTAATGTAGGGTCTTCTATTCCTGCTAATGAAGATGGGGGTAAAGGAGGATATGGAACTGGTGGTAGTGTTGGTTCAGGTGTTGGGTCAGGTATAGTAGTAGGTAATCCCCTATCATCTGTTCTCATAAATGTAGGTGGTTTATTATACAATAATCCTAATGCTGGTGTTTCAATAGGTTTATTTGGGTTCGCCATAAAAGCATCAAACTCTCTTATTGCTCTTTGTGTTTGGTAAGCACCCCACCCTTGTATTCCTGCTTCATTTTTAATACTTCTTCTTTTATCTGTTAAAAATTCTAAACTTGCTTTTACTTCTGTGTATGACCTTCTTTTACCTGCTTCTTTTGCTTCTTTTTCTTTTTTCTTTTTTTGTTTTCTTTCATCTATTTTCAATTTTGCTATTTTAGCAACTTCTCTTAATTTCTTTTGTTTTCCTTCTTTCTGTCTTGTTTTAACATCTACTAACTCTTGTAATTTAGTAGTAAGAACTTTATTAATCTTTTTGCGTTTAGTTTTTACAACCTTATCTAAATCATCGCATATTAATTTACTTGTTTCTTTATCTTTACCTATATATACTTTTCTACCTCCTGTATTGTAATATTTAATACCATCTTCTTTTACATATACATTAAACTTTTCTTTTTTAGGCATTAATTTTAAACATCTAGACTTTATATATGTCTTCTTTCTTTTATGAACGAAATACTTGCCTTTATCATCAGTATTTATTAAAACTTTAACTTTCATTATATATTATATATATAATAAAAAATAATTATAAAAATAACATTAAACAAATGTATTTGCTCCAAATTGAGAGTAATACACTGGGACATTACGATATGGTGGTAATGTATTGTATGTGTTTGCTAGTGGTGCTTTACGCATCTGCTTTTCAGGTTTAACTTGTGTTTTAGGTAACGCATTCCCTCTTGTTTTAGGGCGTTTCTTTCCAGTCGTTCGCTTTTTAGGCATTTTATATACTATACATACATTTTAATTAACCAAAAAACTTTTTATGTTTATCCATATACATTTGGACTTTATTTTTTTTCATTCTTCTCATTTCTATTTTGTGTTGTTTATCTAATTGTTCGTCAGTCATATCATTCAATAGTATAAAATTATCTAGATTTACTCGTTTAGGTTTATTATCCATTATACTATATATTATATATTAATTTTAACGAAACCTACTTATTTTATATCGTTTAGGGATTTTCTTTTTAGTATGTATAATAGGTTGTTGAAATAATTTATTATCTGCTAGTATCTTGTTTTTATAATTAGATATATCATTAGAATTTGTGAGGTTGTTTTTATTAAATCCATAATCGCTTGATTGTTCTTGAAAGACCATAATACTTTATACCTACATTTTTTTTTTCATTCTTCTTCTTTTTCTTCTTCACCTAATTGTGCCTGTATTAATGGTTGTTGATGGTGTTGATTTGCTGGTTGAAGACCTGTACCTTGTTGGGTTTTTTTTGCTGGTCGTAGTGCTTGTTGTCCCATTCCACCACCACCTCCACCACCTCCACCTTGTGTTATTTGTAGTGCCTGTTGTGCTTCTCGTAATTTTTCAACTTGTGTTGCTCTTCTATCTGCTATATCTTGTCTTGTGTCCGCAATCATTTCTCTCATCTCATCGCTCATTATTTTATAGTTTTCATCTCCGTAAAATGAAAATTGACTTACGCTACTATCATCGTCAATCATTCCCTCTTGAATTCTTCTACTAAATTGGGCGTTTTCTATATCTAATTGTCTAATATTAGATTGACGGAATGCTATTTCCTCTCGTTGGAGTTGTAGTGGGTTATTACTAATGTCTAAATTTATCATATATATTATATATATATATTTATCCTAATGAAGATGACACTATACTTTTTTGTTTTTGTGGTCTAAATCTTTCTACTGGATTATCTTTTCCTAAAAAGTTTTCTAATGAATGAGATTTAATTCCTTTGGATCTATATGAATATGCTTTACCATATCCTTTATTTGTAGCACTTAATGGATCTCCTACTATATGATGTCTTTTAACATTATCGCAGTATTTAGGTCTTTTTCCTACATATTTAGTAATAAAACATTTAGCAGAAGCAACAGCATAATTTTTATCTATACCTCTACCAGTATTAAATGTTTCTGCTTTTGCTCCTTTTTTCCTTGCTATGTGTTCGCTAATATTCCCTCCTAATGAATGACCTGTCGCAGTAATATTACTTCCATATTTACTAGCAACATCATCGTATAGTTTTTCGCTTCTTTTATATCTATCTGTTGTTGCTTGTGTTCCTTTAAGGATATGAGCGTCATTATACAAATCCTCCGCATCGGTAGGGTCTGTTCCTCTATATGAGATTATTGTTTTTTTAGTGTTTTTATTATGATAAACGGCGTGTTTTTTACTACTAAAACTCTCATCTAGTTCATATCCTCCTAGACTTTTTTCTCTTTGTCCTACTTTGCTATATGATTGATTAGCGATATGAGCGTGTAATTTAGTTTCATCGCTCATAGTATCAAAATCAGTTGCTTTTTGTGTTTGTTCTATTTTAGACATTACTGCTTTTCCTACTTTTTTAATAGGTGTAAATAACTTACCTATTTTTTTTAAAAACCCTTCTTTCTTCTTTGGTTTGGAAGACATTTATATATTTTGGTGATATAATAAAAGTAATAAAAAAATATAACACCATTTCTAATCTTTTTTTTCAATATTAGTATTTATTGCTTTGGATACTCTTGTTAGTTTTCTTTCTTGGTTTTCTTCATTAATAACTAAACATCTATCCACAATATCATATATCTTATCAAAACCATAAATAGTTCCCAGTTTATATATTTTATCGCATTTAGGGCATAACTTACTATATAGTAAATATTCTTTTCTACATAGGGGGCAACTAAACATTTTATTATATACATTATCAAATATTATTTTATATGTTGAATTTTTTATGAACTTTTCTCATATTATCCTCAATTGTTGTTGGGTCATTCCATAATATCCATCTCGCCCAAAATCCTGCTGTATTAGCACCGCTTCTAGTCCAGTTCTCCCTTTTTCTATGCCGTGCTAAATAAAGTTCTTTGCGTTTAGGATCTTTATGTTGTAAATAATCACTTGCTCCTTTTTGCCCGAAATGTATTATTTTTCCTTGATATTCTAGCATATATTTTTTATCTTTTCTAGTTGATTTAAATACTTTCATATATATTATGATAGGTTATTATTTTGTATAATGGTTTCTAATGCTTCTACTCTTGTTTGTAATTGTTGTATAATAGTCATACTCATTCTATATAACTGGTCGTATTGAACTTTTTTAATTTCATCTACACTAGTTCCATCATTTAACTCCATAGGGTTATTTGCTGTTCCTTGACTAAAAGCATTACTAATCATTTCATTAGTATTTACTTCTATTTCATCTGCTATAACTCCTAACCTCTTTTTATCAGGTGCGTCTTTTGTAATCTTTTTATATTTTTTAATCTTAATTGTTTTAAAAGCGTCCCAATAATCGTCTGCGTCTTCTATTTCATCTTTAATTCTTATATCACTAGTATATTCAGTAGATCCGTATATTTGTAAAGCACTAGCAGTGCCTGTAAATATGGAAGTTGAGTTATTAATTCTAACATATATAGTTGTTGTAGCATTTAGATATGTATCACTAGAACCAGCAAGAATAGCATAAGAACTAGCACCACTATTCCCTTTATTGTATAAAGCACCATATCCAGCACCTCCTCCCCAGTATCCTAATCTTACTCCTCCTACAAATATCTCATTAGAAGTATTCAACGCTGTTCCATCATCTATTATTCTACCACCGAAATCCCCAGCAAATTCTATTTTTTTCTTATATATTACTTCATTTCCTCCTACTTCTACAATAGATGTATCATTTACTTTTAAATTAACTTTTTTCCCAGTTTTAGCATTTACAATAGTTTCTCCTAATTCATCTTGAATTAAAGCACAATCAGTTGATGAAAAACAATCTCTATGTCCTATCGCAAATTCATCGCTATTTGTCGCATATCCAACTTTACCTCTACCAAATTCAAATATAGTATCGTCATCTGTGCTTTCAAATATAGTTCCACTTGTCTTTTTTAATTCTATAATATGAGAACTATCTACTTCTACATTTACTTTTAATAATAATTTATTTGTATTCATTCTCATTTTTTCAACATTAGCAATTCTAAAAGTTATATATACCCCACTAGGACAATTGATAAATGTATAACCATTAAAATCTTGTCTTATCATATAGTCAGTTCCGTCAAAGTGGTCTCGGTGTGCTAATGTCATAGTATCTGCGTTATATCCATTATAACCAATTTTACCTCTTCCCATTTCAAAAATTAGATCATTATCAGTTGATATAAATGGTGTTCCACTTGTTGCTTGTAAATTTAAATTATGAGAACTATTAACAACAGCATTTACCGCAAAAGTAAAATCATCTGCGGTTGTGTCAAAACATACAACTCCTCCAACTGATCCGTGTAATCCTTGACCGCTTTTAGAATTTATAGTAGTTGCTCCATTTTGTAATTGAGATATAGCGTAATCAGTTGAATTAGCATTATCTCTATGCCCTAAATACATAATATCACTTGCTCCTATAATACTTGCTCTTCCAAATGTATATGTTGTATCTGCGTCTAATGATGAAAATGCTACTCCACTTAATACATTATTTACCATTTCTACATTACTTACGAATGCGGTTGATGATATATATGCTATACTTGTTGCGTCATTAATTCTAAATGATATTGCTTGTCCGTTTTTAGCATTAATAAATGTATTACCATCTGCTAATTGTAATAAAGAATAATCTGTTCCATTAAAATTATCTCTATGTGCTACACAAAAAGCATCTGTATCTGTTCCGTTGTATCCAACTTGACCTCGTCCTATCGTAAAAGATATATCAGCATTTGGACTTGCTAATATATTTCCACTTGTATTATTTAATGTTAATGTATGACTACCATCTACAATAGCATTTCCCTTAAATGTTATATCATTTGCGTTCATTTGTTGAACTATCGTATCATTTACTCTTAACATTAATAATTGTCCTGTTTTAGAATTTATACTAGTTGCTCCATCTGCGTTTTGTAATAAAGCATAATCTGTTCCATTAAAATTATCTCTATGTGCTACACAATAAGCATCAGCATCTGTTTGATTGTATCCTACTTGACCTCTACCTATCGTAAAAGATATATCAGCATTTGGACTTGCTAATATATTTCCACTTGTTCCTTGTAAATTTATTATATGATTACCCTCTACAACAACATTCGCCCTTAATGTTATATCATCTGCGTCCATTTTTTGGATTATCTCATCATTTACTCTTAATGATAATAATTGTCCGCTTTTAGAATTTATCATAGTTGCTCCATTTGCGTCTTGTGATAAAGCATAATTAACATTACTAAAATTATCTCTATGTGCTATACTGAATACATCGCTGTCTGTTCCATTATATCCTAATTTTCCTCTTCCTAATTCCATAAAATTATCAGCATCATCATCTGTAAATTTACTACCATCGGCAATTCCTCCTAATGCTACTACACTTGTAGGGTTAGAAAATCCACTGGAAGGAGGTTGTCCCCAAGTTCCATCTTTTCTTAAAAATTCATTATTATGTGTTCCTGAACCCTCTGGGACTAATCCTTGTTTATATCTATCGCTTACTGGTCTAGCATCTGCTCCACCAGCAGTTGAACCCATAGGAAACATATTAAAATCAGTACTCCATAAGTATTTTGCTAATAATTTTCCATCTGTATCTGTTGTCATAATGTAATATGGCGATGCTTTATGTATATCATTACCAGCAACTACTAATATATCACTTGCTGTATAGGCAGATGGTTTATAATTAATCTTATGATATGTTTGTTTTTTCTTTTCTGTTAATAATTGTCCGTTAGTATCATTTACTACTATATATTGAACTGCTCCAACACCAGCAGAAGCAGAAGCATTCCAATTATCTCCTGATGTTGAACCTATTTTAGGGTGTGTTGAACTACTATTATCTGTTGTGTGGTGTCCTACTATATTGCTACTTGTGGCGTGTTGTAATACATATTCTACTCCTCCTACTTTATATACTGGTTCAGTTGTAAAAGTCCATTTTCCGCTTGTTTCAATATTTTCACTATGAAAAGCACTATAAGCAGAATTTGTTTTTAAAAATTTATCAGCAGAATTATCAGCAACAACTCCTTTCATATCTGCGTGTATTTTATCCATTTTTATAATAGCATCTTGTAATTTACAACTTATAAAATGATGACTTACTGCGTTTTGGTCGTGTTCAAAAACTACTATACAATCATTAGGTCTATCATCTACTGCGTGGGGAGATATTGTATTAAATGTCCCAGTTCCAGCAGTTCCTAATGGTTTTAAACTACTTAATAATTCTTTATGATTATCTATTAAATTTCCAGTTTTAATACTACTTTCAAAACTTAATCCATCTTCATCTACAATTGATTTTGTATTAACACTATCAGCAGTAATAGTAGTAGCGTTTATATGTTTTTCACCTGTTAATGATTTTCTAAACATCTATATAATATGTATAGAAAAGTATTTCTAAAAACAAATTTATTTAATAATAAATATAATATACTTAAACCGATACAGAGGCAAGACCATCAGCACCAATAGTAAGCATCTTGTCGCTATGGACGAAAGTATCAACACGGCAGTTAGTCGCTCCATCACATTGAAGAGTAAGCGATAGTGGAACAGCACCAGAGGCAGATACACCAGTTTGGAGCATTTGGTTTTCAAAGTGATTTTCAAAATTCTGTGCGATCATAAAATGACTATCTTTGCCGTCTGCTTCGGCAGATACCTTTTTAGCGTATCCCTGACTTACAACAGCAGTAGCAGCAATTGAACCAGCAGTAACCGCATAAGCACCACCCAAAGCACCTTGGGATAGAACACAAAGAGCAGAACTTTCACTCATTACTGCTTCACAAATCCAAGTGCCGTTAGCAGCAGTATCAGCATTAGCATTAGCAGTTCCATTAGCATCAATAATAACATTACCAGTATTAGCAACAATAAACTGGTCGCCAGTTCCAAGAGCATTAGTTCCACTAGAAAGTCCGTGTTTGCCTGTAAAGGTAAAAATTGCGTATGATGCGTTATTTGCTCCGTATGCTGATTGTGGTAATACACTAACAATTTCTAGGTATTTATCACTAGCATTAGAGGATTTACCACGCCAAGAATGACTATCAATTTCACTACCACCATTAATATCGCCCAAAGCACCAAAACCTTTAAGCATCTCGGCATAGCAGATAGCACCGCCATTCTCACAAGATACATCAAAGCGTGGGTAATCAGTAGTTCCTAGTGTGTATTTGTATCGTGTGGTTTCACGACTAGTCCAAGAACCAGTGCTATCAGTGCCGACAGCAACAACATCACCAGTTTTACGGAGGATAGTATAAACAGATTTTACACTTGATGCTCGTTCGCTGATTTCCAAATTAACTTCGCCGTTAGTAGTGCCGAGTGTATCAATGTGAGAACTATAAGTATCAAAATGAATATTAACACCCTCACTCGCAAGTTGATTACGAAACATAGCATCAAATTCATCGCTAAAATCAACCAAATCCATATGGAAATATACCTGATCTATAACATATGAACCAACAGCAGCACCCTGATGACAGCGAACGAAATCGTCTAGTTCAATCTGTAAAGTAAGACCACCTTGGAGGTATTTAAGTGGTAGGTATTTAGAATTACTTAAAATACCACTAGCGGAAAGTTGAATAGCATACTGGTGTCCTGTCGCATTACAACCCCAAGACTGGCGTTCGCTAATATCTCCGTATCCCTGTAATACATTAGCGGAACTTTCATTATGATCCATAGGTTGAGTAGCACGATGGAGGACACGAGAGAGAACATTGTAATTCTGGATATTTTCTAATACTGAACCATCAGCACCCTGAATTTGGATATTTCTAATCCACGAGAAAGCACCATTATCCATACAAGTTTCACTATTAGCGGTATTCATAAGGTTAGTAAGTAAATTAGTCTGTGCGTCTGCTGGGTCATTAGCATCACAAATTTTGTGTCTAAATGTAAGGTAAGAATTAGCACAATCTAGGTAAGACTGCTGGGGGAGGTTAATACGAATAATTTTAGTATCTTCCGGTTTAAATTTAGAACCGGACTGAACGCCCTGACGGACGGATCTTCGCTGACTTGGGATTCCCATTGGTAAAACATTGTATCTGGCTGACCTTGGAACTATACTCATTTTTATAATATAAGCATAGAAAATAATTTTAGGAAAAGAAACTTAATAGTTATTAAAAAAAAAAAAGTTTTTAAAAAGTTTTTAAAAGATTTTACATAATTTTCCAAAAAAGGAACGCCTATGTTTATCATATGATTTTATATATTCTTTATTCTCTTTTTTATATTTTCTATTGCGTTCATTATCTATTGCTTTGCGTTTTTCTGTTTGGTTATATTCTTTATCAGTTCTATTTGGAACTTTTCTATTTACGCACTCATTATTTTCAATATACCATCTTTCCCTTTCTAGTAATTCTATCTTATTATTACAGGGATAGTTTTCTAGTAATTCAATAGTAGGATTTGTTAATAATTTACTCCTCTCACACCCACTTTTACATCTATGTTCGTTTAACCTAATATTCAATCTTCTAGTAGTTGAACCATAATAATATAGTCCATTCTCACCTGTTAATTTGTATATTTTTGCGTTTTTGTAATTCATATTTTATTTTATTTTT
>VMHT01137457.1_pt1 | contig 14419 bp, 17 predicted proteins | sample 4693611 | NCBI WGS metagenome assembly VMHT01 (sample SAMN12280063, study PRJNA550983) | marine metagenome | isolation source: seawater sampled from same location over 5 years 0.02-0.2 micron viral filtrate | place: USA: collected off the coast of southern California halfway between the port... ... | reverse complement strand
TAACCTATTTAGTAAAGCAAGAAAAAATTTTTTATGTTTATTATCTGATTTTTTAGAATTTTCTTCCATTTGGAATTTTAACCCCCCAATAGTAATAGATTTTTTAGGTTTTTTATCTTTCATCTATAAAGTTTTAAATTCTATTTTAATGTTAGAAAATCCCCAAGTATCTGAGGGTTATTATAAACCATACATTTAAGTACTTTATCTTTGTAACCTGCTACTAAATCAAAAGCATCTTGGATATTTTCAAAATCAAATTTATGTGTCACAATTTTTTCAAACTCGAAGTCATCTGTGTATAAACTTACACAATCTTCTAATGTTTGGTTTGAACGTCTTACATTCTGGATGTTAATTTCTTTAGTACGAATTTTATGGGGGTTGTACATTAGCATATCTTCTGTAGGAATACCTACTAAAGCAATAGTACCACCGGTTGAAACTACTTTAATACAACCATCAATAGTTTGGTTAGTACCACCAGTATCAATAGCATGATGAGTCCCAAACCCATTTGTTGCTTCTTTAATTTTAGAATCAAAGTCACTATCAATTAGAAAAGCATTAGTAGCTCCAAACTTTTTAGCATTTTGAACTCGGTAAGGAAGTTTATCAATCATAAAAATTTGCTTTAATCCCATTTTTTTCAAAATAGAAAGCATAGACAAACCAATAGGACCGGCTCCAAAAATTGTAGCTGACTGAGTAAAATTAGGTTTAATTAGATTAGCTGTATGGAGACATACTCCAAGAGGTTCAAGCAAAGCACCTGTACCAAAAGACATATTATCAGGCATCTTAACTAATTGTAATTCATTTACTGTAACATAATCAGCAAATGCTCCCTGAGAATTAGCTCCCATAAAAATACCTTTGTTACACAAATTATGTTTTCCTTTCAATGACCAGTAGCTTGTAACACAAGGCATTCCAGGTTCAATTGCTACTCTATCACCTTCTTTGAATTTAGAATTACCGTTGGCGTCAATCACTACACCTGAAGGTTCATGACCCATATACATGGGAAGAGGATTTTTAAATGAACCTAACCCACCATCAAGAAAATAGTGCATATCAGAACCACACATACCTGTGGCTTTAATTGCTACCAATAATTCTCCTTCTTTAAGTGCTGGGAGTTCTTCTTCAAAAATTTCGATTTTACGAATTTCAACTAATTTAGCTACTCTATTTTTCATTTTCTGCTTTTTTTAAAATTTGACAAATATAATCTATTTCTTTTTCAGTTAATTCAGGATATAAAGGTGGACAAATGTGATTAGCACAAACTTTATTTGTAACTGGTAATCTGTTATTTTTATAATCTGAGTATAAGGGTTGTTTATGAATTGGTGTATTGTATACTTCTCCAGTTAATGTAATATTATGTTTTTTACAATAAGATCTTAACCATTCTCTATCTATATCAGTTTTTAAAACCATTTTATAGTAAGAACAATATCCTTCTTCTTGTAATACGGGAATATAAGAAGAACCTTTTAGGTTATCAACATAACGTTGAACAAGCTTATTTCTTTTATCAATTCTTGAAATAACTCTATCACATTCTAGACTACCCATAAGTCCTGCAAGTTCGTTAATTTTATAGTTATTTCCTAAAGGATTAATACAAATCCCAGCATTACTATTATCACGTCCAAAATTTTTCAATGATCTAACTCTATCAGCTAAAACATCATTATTAGTAGTTACCATTCCACCTTCTCCAGTAGTCATTACTTTTGTTGGGAAGAAACTAAAACAACCTAAATCACCCCAACTCCCAGCTGAAATGCCTTTAAAGGTAGAACAATGAGCATGAGCAGCATCTTCAATTAAAGGAACATTATACTTTTTACAAATAGCTACTATTTCTTCTATATGCTTAGAAATAATGCCCCCAATATGAACAATAATTACAGCTCCAATATTTTTAGTAATTTTTTTTCTTAGTTTTTTAGGATCAATTGAAAAATTTTCATCTTCAATATCAACCAATTTAACTTTTCCGCCCGCATTGGTAACTGCTACAGAAGTGGCAAAGAAAGTATTACTAGGAATTATAACTTCTTTATCAGTAACATTAATAGCTCTAAGGGCCAAATCAATAGCAGCTGTTCCGTTTGAGCAAGCGATTGAATATTTTACATTACTTAATTGAGAAAATTTAGTTTCAAATTCTTTAACATACTTAGATTCTCCAATTGGACGATCTGCTGTTAAGATTTCATTTGCTTTCCTTAAAAACTTAAGACGATAAGATAAAGGAAATTTTAATTTAAAAATTGGGATTTTATATTTCATACTTTTTTACTTTTGCGGGGCAACCCGCTACCATTGTTCTATTTAAAACATTATTAATTACAGAAGCTCCAGCTGCTACTAAAGCATCATCACCTACCTCAATATAAGGAATCAAAGTTGAATTAGCACTAATAAATGAACGTTTTCTAACTTTTACATACCCACATAAAATAGCTCCAGGAGAAACTTGAGCATAATCATCAATAAAGCAATCATGTTCCACAATTGAATTAGTGTTGATGATAGTTCCATTCCCTACTTGAGCATCAGTGTGTATTACAGCCCCTGGACAAACTAGATTACCATACCCTAATTTAGCTGAGGGGCTAATAATTGCTGAAAGATGAATTAAATTTATAGGAAATTTTCCAGTTTGTTCAATAATATAAGAGGTAATTTTTTCTCTCATACTATTATCCCCCGTAGCTATAAAATAATCAACTTTAGGACGTTTAAGATAATCAACACTGTCTTCAAATTTAGAAAATAATTGTTCTTCTTGTTTTACTTTCCAATAAGTCTCAACATATTGAATATTTTCAGTTATGTTATAACCTTCAATTATTTCTTTAGCTATTTTAGCCCCAGCGTTACCACCAATTATTACTATCATATAACTTCAATTTCAATTTCAGTGTCTCCTAAACCCCAATCAGGACCATTAGAAGTTTCTTCAAATATCTCAACATATCTAAAGGCATCATTAAATTTGTTTAATTTACTATTTTTATGATGGGTATCTGATTTTTCTTTTTCCCCATCTTCATTTACTTGGTAAGCACTATGTTCAATGTGGAATGCTGGGAGATCATATTCATCTATTAGGGAAAATCCACTTATTACAGCTTTTTTCTGGACATTAGTATCTACAAAGCAAAACCCATACATTTCTTCTTCAAATCCTCTAATAGTATTCCAAATTTTAGATGAAGCAATTTGAAAATCACCACAACTGTTTATTAAGCTAAAATTATCATTAGGAGTAACTTTAGTGGGGAAATACCTAGGACCTATTTCAGAAACAAGTTGAGTATAAAGATCTTTCCAATTTTTAAAATCATATTTATCTACAATTGAAAGAGGAGCTTCACGTCTTGAGACTGTATAAAATGTTTCAGAATTACGTTCCTGAATAAATTTAATTAATAAATCTCTACTAGGAGGGATAATATCAATATTAGTACTAACAACCCAATCCCCTGTAGCTCGCCTAATACCTAGATTTCGAGCTATAGGTTCTTGTAATTTAAAAGAAGTAGGATCGGGGGTACACATTTTAGCAACATGAGGGGGAATCATTATATGTTTTAGTTTACCTGTTTTAGGAAGATAAGATTCAAACTTCCATAGAAGAGAACCTTTATCTTCAGGTGAGTTCCAATCAACGTAGATAACTTCATCAAAAGTTTCTAAACTAGAAAGTAAATGGATAAGGCATCTTTTATCATCCTTATAACCATCATTTCTTCCTAAAACTACACTAGAGATATTAATTTTTTTCATTTATTAAATTGTTTTATATATACATCCCAAAATTTTAAAGATGCTTCAGGTAAATAATTAGTAAAGTTTTTTAAATCATTAATTAAGTTTAAGGTATTTCTATAACCTATAACTTCATTTTCTAGATTAGTAACTAAATCTTGTTCATTTCTATCTTGGTATACAGTTGCTCTATTATAGACCACAGAATTAGGGAAATAATGTTGTACTATATATGCCCCCCAAATATCATCCATTCTACCAGCATGAGGTAAAACCGCGTAGTAAGGTAGTACTTCACGAGATAGAAATGTGTTTTGTGAATTAAAAGGAGCTATTTGGTTGGATCCAAAAGGTTTAAAATTATTAAATTTACAAACTGGCATTTTACTTAATCTACAAAGAGCATCTATATCAGGATCACCATCCCAAAAATCTGCTTGAATAAGAACTTTTCTTTGAGATTTTCCTTTATATTCAATATTATTTTTACTAGGAACTAACTCAATTGGGTAACCTCTATGCCATAAATCATTATGATTAGTAGGTGAGATAGGATCAAAAACATTAGAAGTTTTATGTGAAAATAAATCAATTTCTATGTCTTGACCTACTAAAATATCATCACCCCAATTATCATAAGGAATATTATCATCATCAATTGTAGCTACAATATCTGCTCCTTGATCATAAGCATAAATAAACCCAATATTTCTTCGTTGAATACTTTTCCACCCAATACTATCACTTAATTCCTTATAAAGTTCTTCCTGTTTTTCCGGATGTAAATAAATAACATTAGAACTTTCCCATTGTAATTTTTTATAAGATTCATGTGGGGTTTTTGTATCTCCTACAATTACAAAAACAAAATCTTTTTCTTCTGCAATTTTACAGAATTTTTTTGTTGCTATAGTAGGTTCATTAATCGTTGTTGTAACTATATATTTTTTCATTTATTTACTTGTTTATTTATCCATTTATAAGTTTTTTCCATCCCATTATATAAAAGTTGAGTAGGTTCCCATTCCATTTTTTCTTTAAATAATTTATTATCAGAATTTCTTCCCTTAACTCCTAAAGGTACTTCAAAACCATATTTATCAAAAAAATTTTTTCCATCTAAATTATTGATTTTTGTATCTTTGCCTGATAAATCAATTGCTATTTGAGCTAATTGGTTTATGGTTACCATTTCTTCAGATCCAATATTAACAGGCCCTAAAAATTTATCTTGTCTCATTAACCTTAAAACCGCTTCTACACATTCATCTACATACATAAATGATCTAGTTTGTTGACCATCTCCCCATACTTCAATTTCATTACTATCTTCAGCCACTTTTCTACACATTGCAGCAGGGGCTTTTTCTTTACCACCTGTCCAAGTTCCCATAGGGCCAAAAATATTATGAAAACGAGCTACTCTAACATCTAATTTATAATTTCTATTAAATGCTAAATACATTCTTTCACTAAATAATTTTTCCCACCCATATTCAGAATCTGGATTAGCTGGATATGCTGAAGATTCTTCACAATTAGGATTACTTGGGTCTAATTGATTATGTTCTGGATACATACAAGCTGAGGATGAATAAAAGATTCTTTTAATTGATTTTTTAGTAGCTTCATGGGCAACATTCAAGTTAACTAAAGCTGAATTATGCATAACATTAGCATCATTATTACCTGTAAAAATGTAACCAGCACCTCCCATATCAGCTGCTAATTGATAAACTTCATCAAATGCTCCCTCTCTATCGTCTTCACTTTTTTGGATAGGTGAAAACATAATTTTACTTACTACAGAAGGATCTCTTAAATCCCCACAAACATATTCATGACAAATATCATCATGATTCCAAAATTCATGTTTTTCTTTTACATCTACTACCCTAACCCAAAATCCTTCTTCTTTGAGTCTTTTAGCTAAATGGCCCCCAATAAATCCTCCCCCACCTAATACTAAAGCTGTTTTTTTTATTTCTGTTATTTTCATATTATATTTTTTTCTTTTAACATTTGTGCTCCTTTTTGAAGATATTCTTTCATCCTGGATTCAAATTTATCTCTTTGTTCTTTGGCTCCTACCTTTATATTTAAAAAATCTTTATAATAATTAGTAAAATCTCTATCTTTTAAAGGGCCTATAGAATATTCAAAAACCGTTTCTCCCCTTAAAACATATTGTTGGAAATCAACTCCTTGTTTTTGAGCATATTCTGAAAGCATCATAGAATACCAATCCCAAGGACCATAACCCATCCATTCTTTATGTATTGGACATAAATCTTCGTAAAATGATTTACTGTAAATATCAAACCATATAGCCCATTTACTCTTTTTTGTGGGGTCTAAAAATATATCACCATTATTATTTTTTAAATTATATCTAATGTCAAATATGTCAGATGAATTCCACTTATCATAAGGAATACTCATATATTCTTTATTTGTTATTTCATCCCAAGTAAAATCCCACATTTTATGGATTTCAGGTGTAATAACAAAATATTTATTTTTTACAACTTTAGCAGATTCAATTAAATAAGATAATAAATATTCACTAAAATAATAATCAGGGCAAACTGGGATGTAGTAGTCATATTCTTCTCCATAAGCTAATTTTTGCATATCTAATAAACCATAATTATCTTTCTCTTCATATATAATAGAGTTATGTTTATAATCTTTTAATAAAGTTGAAAGATCCTGGTATTTTTGCTTAAAAAATTCTTTTGGTAATTTACTTTTATCCCAATCTATTAAATAACTAGATAAATTTAAATGAGTATCAATTGTTATTTCCACATCATTATCTAAATGGTATTTAGATTTTTTAAACTGGATATAAGATAATAAGGCATAATCAATTTGCCAAGGCATTATCATATAAAATATTTTAACTTTTGTCATATTTTGCCTTGTTTAATTTCATCAATAATTTGAGTTATAGTTAATTTTCTACCTAATATATTCATTTCATTTTTAACACCTGGTTGGATTAATTTTACCCAATATAAGAATTCATCTAAACTCAAAACATATCTAGTTGTATCTTGTATAATAGGTTCAATACCTTGACTTAATTGTTTTTTAAAGAAATTTAATATAGTGTTTGGTGTAGTAGCCCATTCACACACTTCTATTCTAACAATAGTATAACTTTTATAGTTATTTCTAATATATTCTTCTATTTCACGTTTATGCTGAGTGTATCTGTCTTGTTTATAATATATTCCTAAATTAGAGAAATAAACAATATGGTTGTCTGTATGTATTGTTTTAAGTAAATTAAATTCTCGTTTATATTCTTTTTCATCTGTGCAAGAGCTATTGCTAACTCCAGAAGCAAAAAATACTATATCATCTTTATCTTCAAGTATCTTAGCTATACTACCATTACCTATTATCATAACTTTTTATTTTTCAGTAAAAATTTCTATACACAATACATTTTCATCATTTATCATTACCATACTTCCATCAATACATTTAAATTTAGTAAATTGACCTTGTTTTATAGATGATGTTATGATACCGTGGTATGTTCTTTTAATACCACCAACGAAATGTATAATTTGAGTTACTACTTCACCTTGAGTATTAACTGTTGATTTCATATTAGGATATTCTTTCATACCAAATTATTTAATTTAAATATTTCTGTTATTTCATTACTTATACGTTGCTCATAATCTTGATGTTCTTTTACTCTATTGAAATTTTCCTCAATTATTTCTTTTTTACTATAGTAGTATTCAGGAGTAAGATTATTAACTATTTTAATTAAATCATCTGGGTTTTGAAAGGTAATTATTCCTTCTTTGTTATAAAATTTAGCTATATCTGAACATCCCCAGTATATGGGAATTGTTTTGAGCATCATGCAATCTGTAATTTTTTCAGTAAAATAACCATTATGAGATGTATTTTCTATTACTATAGCAAACATTGGATCCCCAAATATCTCTTCTTTAGTAATTAATGCTGCTGGTAGTATTGTTTCTCCTTTAAATTTAAATCTAGTAGGAATTTTAAATTCTTTTTCTCTACTAAATATTTCATGTCTCATTTGGTGACCATATGTTAATAATTTATCACCACATAAATGTCCTAATTCAAATTTCTTTTCTCTAGATTTTAAACTTAATTCATCTGTTATCCATGAACTCCCAAAAGATAGAAAAATAGCATTTTCACAATTTTCTAAAACTTTATCATCCCATGTTAATATAATATTAAATAATTGTTGATTTTTAATTATCCAATCATGATATCCAAAATATTCATTCGGTTCTTGTAAAACAAATATATTAATAGAAGATAAATCTTCGTTTGATTTAGGAACATAATCTATAAATAAAGAAAAATCTATATCTTTTAAATGAGATACTTTAGACCTAACAACGTTTACATCAAGATGGTTTACAAATAATTTCATTTTATTTTATTTTGTTTTTTATAAAGTTCGTCACATCCTAACCTAGTAACAAAAGTATAATTTTTAGTAGTTAAAAAATTGAAAAATTTATCGTCATAATCATTATTTTCAACAGTTATAATATCTATGTTATATTTATTAAAATCTATGGATTGGAGAATCTTTAATTCATTTCCTTCAGTATCCAAAGATAAAAAATCAATATTATATTCTTTTATTATGTTATCAAATCTTTTACATTTAACATCAATATAATCAAAATTTTGACTATCTTCTAAATTATACCCATTAATTCTCTCAATAGCTTTTTCAGTAAATTCATTTGATAAGCCACTTAAAGTACTAGGACCTTCTTTTATTTGAAAAAATTGACTTATTTCATTTTTATCGGATATAGCATAAGGTAAACACGTACACTTTCTAATTTTTTGCAATTTTTCAAAAATAATGGGGTTTGGTTCAATACATACTCCATTCCATCCTATATTTTCAAAAAATAAAGAATTACTATCTATTTCTCCATCAAATGCCCCAATATCAACAAAGAAACCGTTTTGTTTATCTTTAAAATAATTTTCATAGATAAATTTATCTTGTTGAAATTGAGAATAAAATTTCATAATTAATTGTTTTTGTAAATGTTTTCAATAATATACGATAAATTTTTAGTTATTCCAAACTCAGGATAATGTTCTTTCATTTTAGATAAGTCACTGTAATAACACATATGATCACCTATTCTATTTTCATCAACATATTCATAAACCATTTTCTTACCCGTTATTTGTTCAGTTAAACTGAATGCTTCAAGTATTGAGCATGAGTTATCTTTACCACCACCAATATTATATACTTCAGCTATACGTGGATTAGCAATGAATAAATCCATAAACTGAATTACATCTGATGAATGTATATTGTCTCGTACTTGTTTACCTTTATACCCGAATACGTTGTATTTTATTTCTTGAGCATTACATTTTACTAAATAATTTAGGAAACCATGTAATTCTACTCCGCTATGGTTTTCTCCAGTTAAACATCCACCTCTTAATACACATGAGGGTATTCCAAAATAACGACCATATTCTTGAACCATTATATCAGCTGCTACTTTGCTAGCTCCAAATAATGAATGTTTTGATTGGTCAATTGAGAAGTATTCATTTATTCCGTTTGTATATTCCAAATCTGCGTATTCATATCGTGTATCTAGTTCAACTAAGTTTAAAGTATTAGGTTTATCACCATATACTTTATTAGTAGACATATGAATGAATATACAGTCTTTATTTGTTTTTCTGACTGCCTCTAATAAATGTAGTGTTCCATTTGCATTAGTTTCAAAATCATCAAATGGAATTGATGCTGCTCGATCATGTGATGGTTGTGCTGCTGTATGAATTACTACATCAAATTTAATATGATTAAATAGTTGTAGTATTGCATTTTTATCTCTAATATCTATTTCATAATTTTTAAAATTATTATGTTTAGATTCTAACTGAGATAATCGTTTAGTAGTACTTCCTTTAGGACCAAAAAATGTAGCTCTTTGGTTATTTTCAATACCATATACTTCATGTTCTTGAGTACAATAATATTCTACTGCTTCTGATCCTATAAGTCCACCTGCTCCTGTAATTAATATTTTCATATAATTTGATATTTGGGATAATTTTTTAAATATTCATTAAGTATTTTTTCTTCTACTTCTTTATCTACTTGATATTGTTCTGATGTATGTATCATTTCTAATATAGATTTTAACCTATACTGAATCATTTCTATTTCATCTATATCTGGATTTGAATCTACAACTGAAATTTTATCTTTCCAAACTAAAGGTAAATCTTCTAAAGTAAATTTATAATCTGTTCCTGAAATGTCATAGGCATAATAATTATTATTTTTAGGATTTATATTAACCCATCCTTCTTTATAATCATTATAACCATATCTAATTTTAATATCTTTTTCAAAAAATCCTAGGGGAATATCAATAGCAGGACATTGGTTATTTTTAATAGGACCCCCCAAATGTTGAGGTACGTGTTGATATCCATCAAAATGTCTACAAATTTCTTTTAAAGAACAAATAAACTCATGGATAGGAACCTCTTTGATTTCAGCTAGACCAATCCCAAAATAATCGGGTCTTGGTAATTTAATATTATTAAAATCTCCAGTACACCACCACTCATAATATAAATCCTTTGTTACAATTTGTATACTTGAAAAATCAATGCTACTATGTGATAAATAATTTTCATGAATTTTGTAAGAAGAAGAATCAAAAGGAGTAGAAAACCCTCCTGATTTTGAAGATCTTATAATTTCAGGCCAATGTGAAAAATATGAAGAAGTTAAAGATTTTCCTCTTAAATTTTTTACTAGAGATTCTAAGTAATCCTGGCTTGAATCAAAAAATATATGGTCATGATTACAGTAAAACCAAATTAAATCATTATCTAGATCCTCATAAGTATTAATCCAATCCCTTTGATATTCATTTCTTTCCCAAGATAAATCAATTTTAAATCCTTTAAATTCTTCATAAATAAAATCATTTAATTCATCTTTTCTATCTTTATAAATATCATCTAACTTTATCTTTAAAATAACTTTGCTCCAAGGGTAAGCTACTGCTAAACTTGCTAAAGAATACTTAAAAATATCAAAATTTGAATGGGAATTTAAATTCTCTCTAAATATAGGATATTTACCTATTGAGGGTTTATGTTCTGTTATAAAAGTATTACATAATAGTATCATATTTCTAAATTTAAAATTCCTTTATCTCTATCTAGATTTATAGCTACAGCATAATCTTCATTATTATAGGATTTCTTATCATTTATTAAATATCTTTTCCCTCCCTTTATACCCATAATTAATTGGTCATAAATTATCCCTATTTCTGATAGTTGTTTTTCTGTTTCTTTTCTCATACTTTCTCTTCTTCCTGTAGTTAAGATAATATTATATCCCCTTTTATCCCATTCTAAAATAGTTTCTAAAGTTCCATCCAACAATTCCATTTTAAAATTGGGTTTAGAAGATATTACAGGAGAATAATGCTTAACCAATGTACCGTCAATGTCACAAAATATAGTTACTGGTCTAATTTCTGTCATATAAATTGAATATTTGGGTTAATATTATTAAGTATATCATTTTTGATTTCTTCATTATAAACTCCTGCTCTTAAAATAACTAAAGCTTCATTTACATCTTTAAGAATTTTTGGGGTTTTAGATATTAAGTTAGTCCCATATAATCTTTTATCTTTTTTATGGGGATCATTGTCAAGTAAACAAACTAATTTTGAAGTATCTAAACCAAAAGATATTAAGTATTGAGAAAATATGTGAGCTCCAAATAAATAAACAGGCATGTTAAAATTAGAAAGTTGGTTATTTATGTTTTTTACATCATTTAAATAAAAATTTATATATTCATTAAACATATTTTTATTCTTATCATATAAAGAAGAATTAATAGAAATATGTTCATTAGTTGGGTTTACTTTTTTAGCACTATAAAATATACTATGATCATCTCTAAAATATTTCTTTTCTAAAACTTCAAACCCATATTTTTTTAAAAAATACTCTATGTATGGGGTTGTAAAATAAATAGTATGTTCAAAATTTATACAATTAGTATATTTATTTTTTAACATTACTTCCATGTTAGGGATAGAAAAAATTAAATTACTACCTTCATCCATGAGAGATGATTTATTTTGAAAAAATTCTTTAGGATTATAAACGTGTTCTAAAACATGAGAGTGGATTACTGTATCGAATTTTTTCTCACTTTCAAAACTAGAATCAAAAAATTTTTTAATTACTTCTACTTTAATATCTGAATCAATAGTGGGGTTTGGTTCAATTATAGTCCAATCTAAATTTGGATTATTTTTTAAACAATTTTTAGCTAAAATTCCATGAAGGCCCCCAATTTCTAATACTTGGTTTGGATTATATTTTTGTACAAATTTTGAAAATTCTAAATGATGTTCTTCCCATATTTTTCCTACAGTTCCAGACCCATGTTCTAGGGGATACACTACTTCTAAGGTAAAAGAGGGTTTAATTGTACTGCTCCTGATTTTTTACTTATACTCCAGCTCATATCTGCTTTTATATCGTCTTTAATATCAGTTTCTACACAACCCATAAAGACTGGGAAATCTTTGAAAGTATAAAGTTTTTCTAAGTCATCATTATTTAGAATAACATCATTGTTTCTATTTATATAATTCATGTAATTTTTGTTTTATATTTTGTTTGATTATAAAATCAATATTAGGTTTTATTTTTAAAAATCTAGGATTAGATAAAACATAATGGCCACATATTTTAATTAAATCTAATTTTTGAGTATAAGGATCAAAATTTTTACCAACCCACTTTTCCCACCTTTTAGAATCAAAACATATTTCCCAAAATTTATTCATATCAATTCCGTTATGAATATACGAAAGAGTTTCTATAAGACCAAATTCAGGTGCTATGTTTATGGCATCTAGCCCTAGTGACATTTTTTCATGTATTAAATTAACTGGAATATAATCCCCATTGTGTTCCTTAGATAACAAATTCCAAGATTTAGCTATTTTAACCATAGATAAAAGTCTATCCTTATCATATTCTCCTGTATTTGAGTTACCTTTTAAAGAAGTACCTGATTGAATTACTAGATATTTAATTTGATTAAAAATTTTATTTTCTAAATTAAGTTTAAGATCTTTAACAAGTTGATCTAATTCTTCAGGTTCAAACCTTCTTATAGATTCTTCAGTACCTACTTCAAATTCTATACTTGGATTAATATCATAACAATACTCAATCATTTCCATAGTCCAAAGTAAACCATCTTTATATTTGGGATATTTTTTCCAAGGATCTATATGAATCATATTTAAATGCTTACAATCATATTTTAAAGATTCATAACCATCATCATCAGTATAACCTTGCCCTGGACCTGAGTGGTCTCTTTTTAAAATAAGATTTTTAGAATATTCACTAAACTCTTCAGTAGTCCAATTATTTACATATCCTCCGTTCCATTCAACTTGTCTTCTTGAAGGTATTAATCCAATTGTATTACTTGTCTCTTTACAAAACTCATTAATAGCATCTACTATGTTTTTAGACATAGGACCTATATAATATTTAGGGTATTTCATTTATTTAAGTTTTTATGTAAATTATATTTACCAAAATTGAATAAAAATTTATTAAAAGGATATTCATGTAATGGAGCCATATTTAACCATATAATAGACGATAATAATTCAACTTTATTTAAATTATATCCTTTATCCTTTATAAATTGATGTAAAACTTTTTTACATTCAATAAGAGTACTATTGCATAATATATAACAGTTATCTGGGGAAGGGGAAAATAAATTTTGTTCAATTATACCATGATTAACCGTTAAATTATGATTAAGTTTTGCTAAGTCATAATAAAGATCACCAATTTCTAAATCACCCCCAAAATCTTGTCTCCAGTCAATTAAGGTAAAATCTTCTTGAGTTTCAATTATATTATCTAAAATAAAGTCTCCATGGAATTGGGAAGAAATACCATCACATAACCATTCAAAATTAATTTTATCAAATAAATCATTAATAGGTAAAATATTTTCTCCATTTATAGTTTGAGGATCTATATTATTTTCTAAGTATTTACTAATTCGTTTTTTAGATTTATCAATATAAAATTTTTTACACTTATTTTTAAAACTTAAGGTATCTTCCGAATAGTTTACCCATAATAAATCATCAGCCCAATAAAGAAAGTCCAAAAAAGTATTAGGTTTAACAGATTTTGAAAATAACTTACCTTCAGCCTTTTCATATTTATAAAAATTTTTAGTTGAACTAATAATTTTAGGTACTAAAGGATGTAATTTTTTAGCTCTTTTAACCCTATTACTATTAATTGTAGTATCATAAAAAAATTTTATTATAAAATCCTTAAAAAAGAAAATGGATTCATTTTGTTTATCTAAAACTTCAATGTCACCTTGAAAATATTTTCTTGTAAGTGCTAATTCCGTTGTATTTCCTACATCATACCAATTATTTTTTCCAACACTTAAAGATTTAAAATTAACCTTAGAAATCATTTTATTTATTGCATGAACATCAGAAGAATTTTC
>VMHT01147306.1_pt1 | contig 14422 bp, 17 predicted proteins | sample 4693611 | NCBI WGS metagenome assembly VMHT01 (sample SAMN12280063, study PRJNA550983) | marine metagenome | isolation source: seawater sampled from same location over 5 years 0.02-0.2 micron viral filtrate | place: USA: collected off the coast of southern California halfway between the port... ... | reverse complement strand
AGGCTAAAGGGATGAAGAAGATGGCTATGAAAAAGAAGAAGAAGTAATGCCATTTAGCAAATACAGTCCAAAACAAAAGAAGATAGCTAGGGTGGCTGCACCTCGTAACAAGATTACGGAGGCTGACTTCAAAGTATTAAGGAAATCAAATGCACAGGAAAATACTAACCGTCGCAAGAAAGCTTGAGCAAGCATCCAAGGCTCACGCCGGGCAAGCGAAGCTACTCAAATCACTCGTAAAGAATAAGAAAAAGAAGAAATAGAAAGCATAATATGATAAATAATCAACTGACAGGGCGTTCTACGATGAGGATTACATCGCCAGAACAAGTAGATATTTTTAAAACACCATCGCCAGATGAATTTAAACGGCGTCCAATTGATGCAAACTTGCAAGACAAGTTGAATCGCGAATATCGAGAAAGGAACATTGGAACCTCATTTAGTGCTAGAGCAGCTAGGCCAGGAGCAAAAATGAGAGGCACTCGTAAAAATACGTCAACATCTCCTTTTACGCGATCAGATGCAAACTTTAGTATAATGGGATTGCGAGGCCCAAGGGTGACGCAATACGTTAAAAATGTTAAGTAATGGCAAAGAAAAAGGCAAAAAGCGGGGGTAAGATATGCCCTGAAGGTAAGGCTTGGGCGAGACGGACGTTTGACACGTATCCGTCCGCTTACGCGAACCTAGCTGCGTCTAAGTATTGCAAGGACCCTAACTATGCCAAGAAGTCCAAAGGTGGTAAACGAAAGGGTAGATAATGGCTCAACTAAAAGAATGGCTCAAGCAGAACTGGGTAAGGATTGGAACTGATGGATCAATCAAAGGACCTTGCGGAACGTCGAAAGACAAGAAAAACCCTGACCGTTGCCTCCCTAAGAGAAAGGCTCTTAGTCTTACGAAAGCGGAGAGAGCAAGCACTGCTAGAAAGAAAAAGGCAGCAGGAGCCAGAGGAAAGACAGTTGTAGCTAACACACCTAGAGCAAAAGTAAGAAGTTAATAATGGCTGTAGTCACAAACTATCATAACGGAATGCCCTGCTATGCAATTAGTGGGGTTACTTCGTATGAACTACCTGCGTGTGAAGCCTCGGAGCCGTGTTACATTCGTAATGCTGGACCAGACATATTGGTAGTTTCTCCTGCGTCAGGACAGACTATTGGTTCTGGTGCATCTGCTAGCCTTTCACCTGATGACTGTATGTTAATTAACCCAATCGGAACTGACTGGGTGCTTATCATAAAATCTACTGATACACTGGGAATTAGCCAAATCGGTTATACAACAGGAACGGGTGGTTCCGTTACGCAGATAACAAGTGTAAATACCGCTGTAACTTTAAATAAGCCGTGTGGTAAGATTACTATGTTTGCCCACGACTTTAGCAACAACGATGTCCAATCCTTTCAGTTTAATAACAGCTTTATAAAGGAGGATGATGTTATTGTAACAAATATTCGATCAGGTAGCAACAAGCTTAACAGTCAAGTTGATGAAGTGCAGAATGGAAATTGCAACATTACGATTGCTGATCTTCATAATCAATCTACAGGAGTAATTAACGTCGTAATTAATTACGCAGTAATTAAAGGAGATAGCTAATGAGGAAGGAACACAAAAGTAAAAAGGGAGGACTGACTGCTGCTGGCCGTGCTTACTTCAAGCGCAAGACGGGAGCTAACCTCAAGCCCCCTGTTACGGAGTCCAACCCCAAGGGCAAGAAGCTAGCTCGAAAGAAATCATTCTGTGCTAGAATGGCAGGAGTCAAAGGTCCAATGAAGGACAAGAAAGGAAGACCAACACGTAAGGCACTAGCCTTGAAGCGTTGGAAGTGCTAATTATGGGATTCGGACAAAGAGCAGGTAAGTTTAATGAGTTAGGAGAAGTAATATCAATACGTCCTAACTCTGGAACTCCTATGACTGTAATTCAGTCATTTCAGATTCAAAGTAGCGGTCAACCTGCTAGTGTAATTCACGCAAGAGACCCTATATTTAAACCAGGAACGGAAACTGTATTAGAGTCCGATGCACTGTTTTTTATGCCTACAGAAAGTTATGATGCTGATGGAGTTCCTCAGTATACCCAACTGGTAATCAACGATGGATTTTCTAATCCATTAAAAGTTAGTGAGTACAACGAATACTTTACCATTACAAAACCAGGCACAATGTCAAGTGCCATTAGCTCTGTATCAACAGCTCGCTTTGGTTCAGAAGTTACGCCCAGCGTAGGTATTTCTCCAAAGTCTATAACAATTCCTCAAACATACAGAAGAGAAGGTCTTGTTGAAGTTTTTTTAACTACATCAAATGATGCAGACGCAGAAGTTGCTTATTCCGACGATGGCGTAAACTGGTGCAGTATGTCAATTTTAGATATTTTTGTTAATAGAATTGGGGGCGCAACAAGTGTTGCAAGCAAGTTTCAAACTTTTCCAAAATATTTAGTAGGAGCTGGTGCAACAAGAGTAGCTCAAGTAGGATTAGGGTCTCAATATTCAGCTAAAAGTAAAATTGAAGCAACTGGCTCAACCTCTTATAACACCAGTGGTATTTATAGATCAAAGGTAGTTCCATTTTTAAGAGATCAGAGTGGAACTCAGTATTTTTTAAAAACTAATGTAACATTTACTGGAGCTTCTGTTAATTCAAGTGCATCAGAGAACGGAAGTATTTCTGGTACACTTGGAGGAGCTTCAGAGGGATACAACGAGCATACGGCTGGCACTAGTCCTGTATATACAGCTACGCCTGTTATTTCATCTGATGCCTCTGTTCAGAGACACGTTGTTAGTTTTACTGTAAACGGCTCTGCTCAATCAATATCTAATCCAGCGATAGCACAACAACATACATTTACAAATATTGATGGAGCCAACAGCATTGAAGCTGTATTTGGATATAAAACCGTTGCTTCAAAGGCGGCTGGCGGTAGTGGCAGTGAAACAATTTCTCCTACAGGCGACATTTACAGAGCAGAGGGAGACAGTATTGATTTTACTTTTAGTGAAACTCCAGCATCAATAACTTATGATGGCGTTAATCAAACCGTAGATGGAGCAAAATTTGTTTTAGACGGTATTGTAGCCAACGCTGACTTTGTTGTTACCTTTACATAATGGATAATGAACTAATATACGGCGATCCTGAGAGTGATCCAATAACTAATCCAAACGCTTCTGATAAAGTTAACAATGAAGAGGGAGTATCTCTTGCCGAGATATATTCTAATGCGACATTGATAACATCTGAACCAATTATACCAGGAGAGGAGGTTAATTTTGAAACAAAACTTCCACCAGTAGCAGACATAAATGGGGCTGCCTCGGGGACTTCAAGTGGTTTGTCTGGTTTTTCTCAACAAACATTGGACATAGTTAAATCTGACAATACTGCTGGTCAAAAAATATTCTTAACTAAGTCCGTATAATGCCCAACGCTATTCTCAGAGCAGGACCATTTGCCGTTGGGGGCGATTCCTTTGTAAATCAACCAACATCTGCTTCAAACTCTACGTTGCCGGTAAACTGTGCAGGTAATGCTTGGGTTAGTGATAACTGGAAAAGTTATGTAAAAACTAGAAATAGTATTTCTACCGGAACTGGAACTACAATAGTCGAAAACTATCAAAACGGACCCACTCTAGAGGTTGAAGTATCTTCAAATGGAGTCGTGCAAAATCCTAACGGTACTGAGCCAGAAGAATCATTTGTTGAATTTAGATTTTCATATCAAGCTGCTGTAAGTTTTACAGTTCGATTTACGGCAACGGTTACTAGGCTAAGTACAACTTCTTCTGGAGATCAATCTGTTTCCTCTCAGTTTATAGCAAACGGGATAAATGTAAGTATAGCAGACACAGAGGGAACTCCTACAACTGTAACAAGGGATATAACCCTTAGTGCATCAGTAGTTCCTAGTATTGTTACGGCTAGCATTGAATCTTTTTCCATCGAAGGAGTAAGAAGCAAATCCCTTTTGAAAGTAGAACCACTTTAATTATTACACTTACACCTAACCCTTTATGATATAATACACCCTATGGACGAAGAAGAAGAGCTAGATATCACCCTTATCGGACAAGAAGAAGAAGCACCTGCTGTGAATACAGAGGGTGCTCTAATGGGAAGCATTCCTAGCGATAATTTAGTTAGTTTTGTAAATACTACAGGACAGCAATCAGACGCAATGACACAACTTGCTGATACAGCTTCAGCAAATATAGGAGTGCCTATGACTGGGATGCGCCCTATAGACCCTACAACGGGACAGCCTTTGTCTCAGAGAGTAATAGACGCAGCTAGTAGGGTTGGGCTTGATCTACCTCAAGCATCGGTTCCATTGCCACAACTGCCCTCTGCCGTTCCTGCCCTTCCCGCAGTTTCCACGGATCAACCACAAGCAGCCGTAAGCCCCTTCCTTCAGTCTCCTAATACACCTTCTGGTTTAGGTGGTCCACTCCTTCGCGGGTTTGAAATGGCAAGTGACGCATCACCCCTACCGGATGCACCAATGGGTCAAGATGCAACGCGTGCTGCTCTTGGAGGTATGACACTTAACGAATACCTAAATGCTCCTGCTGGCACTCCAGGTGTCTCTGGACTACGCACAGACCCACAGGGTCGTATGGTTCCAAACATTGCACAATTCCAAGCGCAACCTGAAGTTGCACAACCTGTGGTTGATAGTGCCGCTTCTTCTGCTACTACACAACCCCCCATCGATGCCTTGTCATCCTTTGAACGGGACAGCCTAGCTAGACAACAAAGAATCGGTGGCACTGGAAGTTTTGCTGGTGACAGTGCAGCGCGTGAAGCTAGACTTGCGGAGAGAGACAGGCTACCAGGTGAAACTCAAACAGAAAGAGATACTCGTATAGCACAAAGTAGAACCACTGGTGGACAAACAGGGGGCTTGTCCTTTGACGACGCAAGGCGCAGAGCAGAGGGTCAACTAGCCGCCAGGGGAGTAAGAAATCCATCTGCATCTCAGGTCAATGCTTTAGCTAGAGGCATACAGGCTGCGGAGCCAGAACGCCTAGCAGAACTAGCAACTCAAAGGGCTAAGGATGATATTACAATTGGAGAAAGCCAAACAGTTTTAGCCGATAGAGATAGTTTTAATACCTCAATATCTAACTCCACTTCAACTGGGGGTGCTGTTGACTATAACAAAGCCCTGAATGAATATGTAAAAGGCGGGGGTAGCAATAGGGGTTATCTTGAGTTTTTACGCAAAGGACAAGAGTTAGAAAAAGAAGCAATAGATGCCGGAAGAACACCAGAAATAAAAGTTGTTGAGGTAGGTGGATTTAAGGCATTACTTCAAGATGGCCAATACATGACCGGGACAACAGTTGGGGGAGATGAACTTAACACATCTGCAATTCGTACTTTAGAGGGCAAAATTGAATTAATTACAGATGCAGAAGAGGACTATTTTTCTGGCGACCCTGAGCGAAAAAGAAGGGCAGAAAGAACAATAACTGCCCTTGACATTAAGGGTGATTTCGGTGCTCAGTTAACAGCAAAGGATTACTTTGAACCTGATGCCAACGACAACTCTAAGACTTTTGATCCTGATGCATTGACGGGTAAGGACAAAGAGGCATATGATTTTGCAATCAAAAATCCCAATGCCCCGCAGTCAGCCTCAATTTTAAGACTTCTAGGAGCAAATTAATATGGCTTTTGATCCTGACGCATATTTGACCGAAAAAGGTCAAACTGTTGCTTTTGATCCAGATGCATATTTGGCTGAAAAAACATCTGACGATACTGCAACTTCCTTTGATCCTGATGCCTATTTAAATGAAAAAGAAATAGAGCAAGAAGCTGAAAGAAGTTTACTAGATACAACTAGGGTTTTAGCGGATGACTTCTCTAACCAGTTTAATAATAGTATAGCAACACTTGCTGGTGCACCCGTTGATTTAATATCCTTTGGACTCAATAAGGTTTCTAATGCTATCGCTGATAGAGACATTGTTACAAACCCCATAGGAGGCAGTGAGTCTATTAGAAAAGTTATTCAAGGTTTATCTTTAGGCGCACCAGTTAGAGACGAGCCAGCAAGAACTAAAACAGGTCTAGTAGGACAAGTTGCTGGAGAAACGGCAAGCTTTACTTTGCCGCTTTTAAAAGTAGCACAAGTGGCATCTAAAACTCAAGCGACCACTAAGGCTGGTGAGATAGGAGTAAATCTTGCTAAACAGTTTACAGATGAAGCCACTAAGAACACTGGTAGATTCTTGGCTGTTGAGTCAGGGGCAGTAGCAGGTGCATCTGGAGGTAGAATACTTTCAGAAGAAAAAGACTTATCTCCTGGTGCTGCAATAGCAGTAGAGGTTCTCACTGGTTTAACTGGAGCCTTAGCAGGAGATAAAACCTTTGGTCTAAGTAAGACCTTAATCAATAAGGCCAAGGGGAAGACTGCACAAGAAATAATGGAAAGTGTGGCTAGTGGAAATATAAGCTACAAGGACTTAACATTTACTCCCAAGGAAAGACCATTATTCAAAGAGGGAGGAGCATTTAATATTGATGAGTCCCTTCCAATTACAAGATCAGAAACAAAACCTAAAGACGCTTTAAAAGGTTTTGAACCAGCAGAATATACATATAGAAAAACCGAAGAAGGTAACTTTGAAATACTTAAAGATGGCGAGTCATTAGAGGGTATGCAAGATATGTATAGAGTCAAAGCTACCAGCGAAGAGCAAGCCAAGCTACATATTAACTACAATAAAAAAACAGACTCAGACCTTTTTAAATATGAAAAGCAATTTGATCCAAAAAATGTTCCTAAGTACTACGAGGATATTCCTACCGATGACTACGTTAAGACTAAGATAAGACAATCAAAGGAAAAGGGTTTAAACGAATTTGGAATGGTTGACCAGTCATCTGTAACTGGAGGTATAGATACCATACGCCTACCTTTATCTCAAATAAAGAATCTAAGGGGAAGAATGGGAGAGCATAAATTTGTAAATACTAAGCTGTCTTATGATAGTAAAGGACAGGCAAAAGTAGATGCTCTTGCTAAAGAACTTGCAAGGGATGGTAAATTTAAAAGTAAACCTCTTATTGGCATCTTTTATGATGGACGGCCACAGGTTATTGAAGGAAACCATAGAATTGCTGCTGCCATACAAGAGGGTATTCCGATTGATGTCGAAATAAGATATTTTGATGGGAGCAATTATTATGCTAAAGAGGGTTTTTTACCCACTGAGTTGGGTAACATAGCTTTAGACTCTTCAGCAAAACCAGTTGTTAATCCTGGAATCGTAAGGCAGAACTTTGATGAAGCTAGGCGCGAAATAGCAGAGAACCTTCTCGCAACACAACGCACTCAGTTAGCATTGGATGCAGGTAACTTAAATAACTACGCACCCGGTTCTAAGAAAAAGCCTACTCGTCTGTTCAACAGGATTAACTCTTGGCTGGCTCCCTCTAAAGTAGTTGGTAGACAGATCATGAACGAGATTGATCAGGCTAAGGGTATTATACGAGAAGCCGAGTCCGTAGGTATTAGGGCATACAATGCAGTCGAGAGAGTAAAGAAGGCGAACCCAAACAACACTGCTGCAATAGATAAAAATGTTAACGACTTTTTACTAGGTGGTGAATTAGACCCATCATTAGTGCCTATACAGACAGAGTTATCCGCATGGAGGACATCAACCAATAAACTTCAAGAGAGATTGATTGGTGCTATGGATGACCAAGCCTTTATGGACTTGTCTCCAGAAATAAGAAAGGGTCTTAGAAGAGCTATTGAAGGTTCTATGGGCGATGAAGCAGGATACTTAACCACTCCCTATAGATTATTTGAAGACCCAGACTTTAAGCCCAACCCTGAACTAGAGAGGGCTGCCTTCAAGGAAATAAAATTAAAGCTAATTGAATCTGGTATGCCCTCCGGGAAGGCTGCCATTAAGGCACGAGAGAAAATCAATGATTTAAGAGGTAACTCTGCTAAAACGAGAGAACTAGAATCAAATGGAGGAATCAGACCAGTAGCATCTGAAAGTATTTTACGTCAACGCACTTTTCCGGGGCCAGCTGAAAAAAAATGGTTGGGTGAAATAACTGATGCTGCCCAGAGAGCCTTAATTACCTCTAGGAGACTATCTAGGTTAGCGTCTGCCAAGGCAGAGGACGCAGAGATAGCCAATCTCTTATTAGACAGTGGTGTTGCTAGTAGAACACTAAAAGAGGGTCAAGTTGAGCTTAAGCTAAAAACTGTTTCTGGGAAAACTCGTATATACGTTGATCCAGAAGTTGCTGATTCTATCTACAAGTTAAGATATGGTCAGATGGTCAATCAAGGGGTTAGAAACCCAATGGCTAAATTAATTGACGCTTTCTTTACCGTCAACTTCTTTTCAAAGTTTACCAAGGTTATAGGTAATGTAGGATCGTATCCCGTTGCTGCACTAGGTGCTGTTACTTCAACCCTTTCAAACGCAGCCATTCCTAATTTTTCTGGTATCCGAAGAGCCGTTGCTGGTTTTAGAAGTTTAGAAAACTTTGTCGCTGGAAAAACCCCAGAAGCAAAGAAAGAGTTTTACGCAGAACTCGATAAAATGGATTTGTATAATCTTCGTCCTAAGAGTGTAGATGCTGCGGATATGGAAGCTACCCTAAAGAGGGGGCTTGGTATATTTGATAAATTTCTTTCAGGTAAAAAAGTAATTGATATTGGTGGAAAGGCTTACTCTGCCGCTGATGTTGCCTTACGTTATACCACATGGAAGGCAACTCAAAAGCAACTAGCCAAAGTTTTTCCTGATTATACCACAGAACAAATAGAGGCTGCTGCCGCAAGAATGGTAAATGATACGTTCCCCAACTATGATAAGTTAAGTGACGTAGTAAGAGCAGGGGCTAGAGTTATTTTTCAACCATTCATTGCTCACTTCGCAGAGTTAAGCAGAGTATCTTACAACCAGGGGAAGTTTGCTTTGCAAATGCTTAGGGGCAATTTTGGTAGAGACTTTGGACTTGATCCAGCAAGGGCTAGCAAATCTGCCATGAGAATACTGGGAACAAAACGATTGGCAGCTTTTGCCGCGTTTACTGCAGGAGCAAAAGTATTGGTAAACCAAAAGAATGAAGAGGGTGGTCTTGATGATAATTCTGTTCAACAATTCAAAGAATCTGTATTGCCACCTTGGATGGAAGCTACAACTCCTATCATCAAACCAAATAAAGATAATCCAAGAAGAGGAGTTTTTGTGCCACCAGAATACCTCATTCCTCAACTTGCAATGGCTGACTCTTTCGGTGCTGCTATCAATGGACAGCCGTTTGAGGATTCTATGTCTATACTTAAAAACAGAATCTTCTCTGAAAGAGGATCATTGGCACTCCAGGCAGTTACAAAAATTGCAACTGGCAAGGACGAAAGAGGAAGGGAAATTTATATTGACCCTAGTTTTTCTGCCAAAGCTAAAACTATAGGAGAATCACTTTTTGATGACATTGTTAAACCGGGAACATTTAGAACGGTTGAAAGATTTAATAATGCCATTGATGGAATAGGAGACAGAACGGTAGCACAAGAAGTTCAAAGTTTATTTGGCTATAGGGTGTATACTTATGATACGGACGTAGCTTTTAGAAGTAAGTTTCGTGAGCAATCTGCCTTGATGAATAGGGCAAAGGGAACATATACATCTGCTTTTAGAGACAGAGCCAAGGGAGACATAAGTCAACAAGAATTAGAGTCTACTTACAATGAGATGAATACTGCTCGTAAAAACAGATTAGACTTAGCGAGAGGCCATTACGAAAACATGGGGATGGAGCTATTGAACTACACCCTAGATGAAAAGATTGGAATTATGAAAGAGGGTGGTCTATCTAGTTTAGATATACTAGACATCATTGGTGGAACATACACCGATATGCCCAGAAACATAACAGACAAGACCAAGGATCGGTATGATGAGATACCAGGAGATTTAAAGGCTAAGGGTAGATCAATAATCAGCTTGCCCAAGTCTGACCCATACAGAGAGAAGCTTGGATTATACCACAAAAAACAGATAAGGGCAGAAGGTAAAAATATTGACGCAGTTGATAGCTTAATAATATCTCTTACTCCTGAGCAGACGGCTGACCGTTTAATATTAATTGGTGCAGACAAAAACCCAAAAATTCTTGAAACCTATCTGAGTAAAGACCCCGCAGCATTAGAGATTAAAAAAATACTGAAGGTTAGATCAGGCAACTAAAGGTAAAAGGTGTCAGCGTCGTGGTTGGAAGGCTGGCTGACGGCAACCCTATATAGGCGACATGTAATAAAGAAACCTTTCCGGAGCACTCACGACTTACTCTTTTTGCAGTTAGGACACTAACAAAGTTATTCTCGCTCTTCTGCGTTAGATAAGAGACGATGTTGAAGCATATCAATCTTATTTTTTAAATTTTCTATATCCTTGTTTAGTCTTTCGTTCTGTGCAGTCAGAGCCTCGCATGATTTAGTCATAGCATCTAAGCCTTTTGCCAGAATTACTTCAGAGTTAATATTGTATACGGATGGAGTTTTTGTTTGTTGCATTTATTTATTATGTGAAATTGGTTGCCACTTGCCTGAGTCTTGTTCGATCCACTCAAACAGATATGAAAGATCATCGTTAGACAAAGGTTCGTCGGACTCAAGGTAATATATGCCATTGACCTCCGGGTCGCGTGATGACGGTGCGTCAGCCTCAAACTCTACAATGACATTGGTTATACTACCAGTGTAGTTGTCCATTTCTAGCTTGTGTTCGTACATCATATTTATGCCTTTGTATGTTTGGGATCAGAGCGAGCCATCTCATACTCGTCGTCGTTCATCATTTGATCAAGAAGTTTATTGAAAAACTTTCTCCATTCTTCTTCTGTGATAAGTCCGTTAGAAAAATCAAACCACATCTGGTCATACATTTCGTAGGTTATTCTGGTTTCTTCAGGCATAGTGATTAGATAAACATTGGTTCAAAGAAAGCGAGCTTAGGTGAGTATACTACACCGCATCCAAGGATTGGCTTGGCAGCGTAGACACGCCCGTAGTTCATGGCAGGGTGGTGATGATCTACCCCACAGCCTACATTCATACCAAAGACAATATCATCCTGGTTGGCGTGGTAGTTGATACCAGCCTGTGCGTGGAGGTGACCCATGACTAAGGATTTGAACTGGGCTTGTGCGTTCTTCAGAGCCGACATTTGTCCTCCCTTCTCCTTGTCTCCGTGTCTGTATATGACTCCATCAATTACTAGGTCTGTGAACCTAGGGTGTATAGTCCACCCGTCAAGACCCCACAATGTTTTGAAGTTAAGTATTACCTCTGGTGGTAGTCCAACGCTCTGTGCCTTACGCTCTGGTAGGGCTGAGTGATTGCCTACGAGATAGTCTACCTCTGGGAAAGCCCTGTGTAGTGCTCTAACCTGCTTGGCTGCTGATACAAACTCGTCTGCTGCGCTAGGCATGGATGGGTCTTTTTCGTGGAAGCTGATAGCGTTCCAGTCTACCAGGTCACCAATATGAACTACCCGTGTGCATTTATGCTTGTGGAAGATGGATAATAAAAAGTCTATGTAGCCGCTGTGCATGGCAGGGCAATGGGTATCTGCTATGACCAGGACTCTCTCGTTACCCTGTGCAGCAGGGACAGTAGCCTTGTATCGCCTAATCTTAGAGCGCACAGCCTCTGCGGTTGTTCCATAGTCTTCAGCGATTTGATGGTAACTAAAACCTTCTAGATAGAGGTTATAGGCTTGCTTCTGTGTTAGGTTTTCCTGTGTCATATTTATTTTAGTGAGAGTTATAAAATGTCATGATTTAAATTTGAACCCCTTCCCATTCTACTGTGGGTCTACTCTTGTGAAACTGCTAAGAGGAGTCGGAGCTTAACCGATGGAGTCACGAAGACTATGTATCCATCGGCACAAACTTAAATCATGTGTAGAAAATTATTCAACTAAATCTGCCTATGTGGTTTTGGAAAACAAACTTACCATACTGGTCTCGCTCGCCTTCACGTTGCTTTGCTATGTTGTATTTGATAGAGATGTGTGTGCCGTGGACAGGATCATTGTGGACTGTGGCTTCCTTTGTATCTGAGCCATTAGGCCATAGCAAGAGAATAATGTCTGCGTCGTTCTCAATGTCCCCGGAGTCTTTCAAGTCATATAGGGTAATACCAGTTTCGCGTTTGGCTCCCTCTCTGTTTACTTGTGCTAGCAGTATAACAGGTAGGTCTAACTCCATAGCCATAAGTTTTATCTGGTGACTAACCTCTGCGATGCCGTCATGCTTCTTTAATTTAGTGTTCCAAGGGACAAGTTGCAAGTAGTCTATCACAATCCATTCAATGTGGTGCTTGCGTTTATACATACGAGCGCGTGACCGAAGTTCATCTATGTTCCTGACGTAGTGCTCTGTGTATATGGGGGCGTTCTCTACCCTTTCGGTAGCATCCCACACCCGCTTCTGTTTCTCTGCGGATAGCACACCCTCTTGGAACTGGTGGAGGTTCACGGCAGAGCAGGTCTGTATCATACGCTTTGCTAGACTCTTGGCTTGCATCTCAAAGGAGAAGTATAGACCCGGCTTGCTGTGGGTCACACCATTCTGTAGGGCTACGTTGAGGGCGATACAAGTCTTACCACAGGAGGTGGGAGCAGCAACAACCATAACCTCTCCGTTGGCTATGCCACCAGCACTAAGCTTATCGTCTAGTTGCTTGATCCTAGTTGGCAGGGCGAAAGTATCGTAGGTTCCCTCCTGCATCTTCTTAAAGTCCTCACGTAAGGACTCAGCGGCTACTCTGATGGACGGGTCAGTAGCAGAGTTGTTATCTAGGGTAGCGGTAACAGCCCTTTCGATGTCAGCAATGATTACGTCTGGGTCTTGGTTCTCTTTCGCTGATTCAATGGCGATGCGGGAGGTGCGAATGATCTGACGTAACTTAGACTTCTCTTTTATAATCTTGGCATAGCTTCCTATCTGCATAGAACTACTAGCCTGATTCTGTATATACATTATGGTGCTGAGTCCACCTGCTTCCTTGTCTGTGCCTTCACGCTTTAGCAACTCATCAAGGTCGAGTTCAGAGAACTCTTGACCAGAGGAGCATAACTTAGATATAGCCTTGAAGATTACTTTATTGGAAGTGCCGTAGAAATCGTCTGCGTTGACGATGGTGCTGATGCTGTCATAGGAAGCATTGTCTATTAAGCAACAGGCCAGCAACGCCTCTTCTGCTTCTAAGTTATGAGGTTGATCCATTCTTTTCTATAATTTTAATAGCTTTTTTGTTTAGTTCTGATACGATGTTGAGAGTAGGTTCTGGTCTATCATCGATCCAGTTGCCCCTCATGATTGAGTCTCTTAGGACGGCAAGACCTGTTATGGCATGGGAGATATGGTGCAGTCCAGAGTCTGGGTCTTCGTTCTCTCCTTCATACCAGGCGGCTAGGTGACGGAAGGCAGCATCATAGTATACGGAGCCTCTGACACCTGCTTCACGCCAGTTGAACCTGCCATACTTCAAGTCTCCGTGTAGCTTCACAAGCCCTGCTTCAAGTAGCACGTTGGCTGGCATACCTGATAGCGGCACTTTCTTTATGCCACAAGCATCTTTAGGGTTAGTCTTTTTAACCATGATAAAATAAAGCCCCGCCCCCGGAGGGGAAGGGCTAGCCCCATATGCCTAGAAAGGGTTTGCGATAACTTCAGGCTCCGAGTAAGCAATCTCTGGCTCACTCTCTTCCTCGTCATCGTCCTCAGTGGGCTTCTCTACCTTGAGGTAGGAGGACAGGTATTCCTGTAGCGTTCCATCCATCTTGTCTGCTTGAAGAGCAGCCTCGTTGGATAGTGTGTTGGATACAATGTTAAAGACTGGCCTGTTGTAACTAACAGCACCCTTGCGGTCTTCGACTGCCTCGGTAACTGCTACAACGATGTCTCCTTCTAATTTATTGGAGCCACCAACCTTGTCCTCAAATTCAATCCATGCTGTAAGAGCACAGCCCTTGAGTTGAAAGTTAACAAGCTCGTAGCCCTCGCCAACCTTAGCCATAGCGTAGACAGACTTGGTGAACTTAACGCCATGCACAGTCTTTACTTCAGACCAGATGCCTGTGGCAACGATACCTTCCTTATTGCGGAGAGTAAGTTTGTCTCCTACAGTATAGACTTCGTTAGCCCAGATTGCACTGTTCTTTCTGTCGTCCCATCCCTTGGCGGTAATGAGTTGGTCGAGGATGATGAACCCTGTGTCTTGTGGTAATGTTTTAGACGCTTGGGCTTCTTTATCGTAAAACTCCCATGCGGAAGCTTGTGTGTTCCATTGAAGGAACTTGGTAGCAGGGTTTGAAGACCCTGTTGATCTTGGTTTAGTTCTAGACATAATAT
>VMHT01201830.1_pt1 | contig 14425 bp, 26 predicted proteins | sample 4693611 | NCBI WGS metagenome assembly VMHT01 (sample SAMN12280063, study PRJNA550983) | marine metagenome | isolation source: seawater sampled from same location over 5 years 0.02-0.2 micron viral filtrate | place: USA: collected off the coast of southern California halfway between the port... ... | reverse complement strand
GACAACACTTACAACGGCTGGACTAACTGGGAGACATGGCAGATTCTCATTTGGGCCGACAACGAGCAACCCCTCCACGACCTGACGTGCGAGTTCGTTCGTATCCACCATAAGCGTAGCAACTTCGCTTTCCGTTGCCAGCGATTCTTCTTGAGCGTGTTCCCTGACGGGACGCCTGACATGAAAGACGTCACTGAGATGGACGACGTGAACTGGAAAGAAATCGCTAAACACCTACAGGATGACTACGCTTAAACCCAACGGCATCAGCCATACCATCTACCCTGACATGCCAGCGCGTGACTACAACGAGTGGATGGAGCACATCACAGGCAAGAAGGCGTTCAAGCCCTGCCCATGTCAAACAGAAGAACAAACATCATGTACACACCGGACCAACCACTGACACCGCCTGAAGAAGAAGAGCGCGACTGGTATGCAATCAAGGTCGGAGACGACGACTTCAACTACGCTTTATTCAACAAGGTAGACGCCATGCTCGGCAACGCCGTTCTCGACGAAGACAGTCACGACCGCTTAGCCGCGACGCTGGACGCACTATACTACTCTAACGAACTGACTCACGACCAACTTGACGAGATGCGCATCTACCTCACACCGCTTCAGCGTAGCGTGCCCTACTCACAGGTCAAGAACCCAACTCAACAGCAAATCACCGCCTTCATTCGGAAGGTGGCAAACCTTTAATCCTTTGTACTATGGCAACAGCCAAAATCACTCGCATTGAACCTGCGAACCCCGCAACGTGGCAAGGAACCCACGGCCTCATGTATGCCTTCGACGTCGACCTGAGCGACGGCACGAAAGGCTCCGTTAACTGCAAGTCTCCTGACAAGTGGAAAGTAGACGACGAGGTGGACTACCTCGCTACGTCATCACACCACGGCAATAAGCTACGCCTCGATAAGCCCGGATTCGGTCAGGGTGGAGGCTCATCAGCGCCACGCCAAAGCGATGACGACACCACCAAGGGCATCATCGCTTCGTGGGCTGTAGAAATTGGCATGCACGTAGCAGACCGCACGGCGCCCAACTACGACCAACAGGTCATGCAGTACGCACGCATGGCGCTTGAGGCGAGAGCTTCGCTCAAGAACGAAGTCACTCCGTGACGTGGTGGAACTGGAAAGACCAACCGACGGCACAGGGCAAGTACCTGTGCTGTTGGGGGTCTATCGACGACGACAGGAGTAACGTGTACGCCGTGCACTACTACGACGGGACAACGTGGCGCATCCCGAACACCCAACTGCGCCCAAACTATTACACACAAATCACAAGCCCTCAGGAAGAGAACATGCTGAGGGAGTTACACGAAATGAGATGAACAATAAGAACAAATCTTGGACGAGAGCAGACGAGACGATGGTCAAGGACCTCTACAACCTTGGAGCCACTGACAACGAGATAGCCGAGCGCATGGGCCGCAGTACGGCAGCCGTCATGCAGCGACGAAACAAACTGAAGATGCACCGCGTACCGAAGCGGGGGCGAAAGAAGAGCGCCACCTACATCCGCTACGAGAAGCCTAAGACGCAGGTGAGCCTGTTGTGGGGCCTCATCAAGTTCAGTAAGGCATGAGAGACTACATCATCAAGCACTTCGGTAGCATCACAGCGTGCGCGAAGGAACTGGACGTAACGACTGTCACAGTCAGGAACTGGATGAAGACCAACCCACGGGGCATCTTGAAACACGCTCCTGAGATTGTGGCAAGCAAGGACACCACCTACCTACAACTTCAAGGCGAGGTACTTCACCGCGAACACGTCATCAAAGAAATACAGCCAACACGGAGTACATGAAGAAGTTAGGCCACGCACAGGACTGGATAGACGGCGGCGCCTACAGCACGCTGAAGCCTCACAGCCACCGCAAGAGTAGCAGCTACCACACCGGGCCACAGAAGACCCACTACAGGGGGGTGAAGACGTGGGACCCGTGGAAGGAGCGGTGGTGGATTATACAGACGTACCCATGATTGAGCGAGAGTTCAAGGGGGTGTGGATTCCTGCCGAGGTGTGGCTTGACCGTGAGTTGTCGCTCGCTGAGAAGGCGCTCCTTGCTGAGATAGATTCATTCAGTGGCAATGGCAAGTCGTTCTACAAGAGCAACGACACCATCGTCCGTGAGTATCAAATCAGCAAGAGCACCGTCTCACGGGCGGTGAAGCGGCTACAAGCGTTGGGCTACATCAACGTGAAGAGCGACGGCAGAAACAGGTACCTCACTACGCGACCACTCAGCCGCGTCAAAATGACCACCCAGCCGCGTCACAGTGACCATGCAGAAGTGTCAAAAAGAAGCGCTACTAATACATTAGAACAACACAATTACAATACAGAGAAAGAAGGGGTGTTGGAGTTCCCTTGGAATACAGATGCATTCAAGGCCGCTTGGAACGGCTACTTGGAAATGCGTTGGGCTCAACACCGCTTCAAGTACAAGACCCTACAGAGTCAACAGACAGCCCTGCACAAGCTACAAAACCTCTCCCAAGGCAGTGAGCAGGCAGCCATCGCTATCATCGCTGAGAGCGTGGCGTGGGGTTGGAAGGGACTCTTCCCACTCAAAAAACAGAATCATGAACCAACTGGTACGACAGACGGAAGCCTCATTGCAGCGCATCTCCGCAACCTCGGTACTCAGCCCTGAGCAGGCGTGGGCCAGCGGCACCAACATCACAGCCGCCTTCCGCACCGACCCTCAGAAGACAGAGGCCACCCTCATACTCATGCTCAAGCAAACGTTGCTCGCCTTGGACATGAACAAGACCATACGCACTGATGAGGACTTGCTCTTTGCGGTGGAACACCTGCGCACAGAGTTCCCGGTGATGAAGCTCGAGGAGTGGGCCATCATCATGCACAGGTTGAAGACAGGCCAATACCCCGTGAAGTATGAACGTTTGAAACTACCGGAGTTAGTAGCTATCTTCCGCGAATACGAGGGCGAACGCGCCGAGCGTCGTGAAGCGAATTGGGGTGAACTGAAGAAGCACACTCCCAACAACCTCAACGACGAGCAGGTGAAGTCCCTCTACGAACAATACGCACGACAACGCCGTGAAGCGAAAGAAGCCTCTGCAAAGGAAACCGAAGTCCAGCGCGTCGAAACAGACGAGAGAGGAAGGTGGAAGCATATCCCGTACCCGCACTCCCAAGAAGACGAGGTTCAACAGGAGCGCGGCGGTAAAGAAACTGGATAGCGTGTTCAGTCAATACATCAGGCTACGAGCCACCGACGAAACTGGTCACGGGCGTTGTTACACCTGCGACAGCCAGCGCCACTACAGCGAGGTAGACGCGGGCCACTTCATGAGCCGGGCCTGTATGTCGACCCGGTGGGATGAACAGAACGTCCAGTTCCAGTGCAAACGATGTAACGGCTTCCGCAGTGGTGAGCAGTACCTCTTCAGCCAACACCTTGACCAGCAGTATGGCGAGGGGACGGCAGAGAAGCTACTCATAGAAAGCAAGCGCACACGTAAGTTCAGCCGCGACGAGTTAGAGTCTATGTACCATCACTACAAGCGCCTTGTAGATGAAATCAAGAACACGAAAGGTCTTTGACCTATGGTTTGCCGAGGCGTACGACGCCTTGGTAGAAGCGGCCCGGGGTATGCACCGCGAACCCCGTGACCTCGTTCATCACGTGTACTTAGCCTGCATCAACGCCGAGCCGCCTAACATCATGGACAACCCGGCGGGCTACTTCCATACAGCCATGTGGATTCAGTCTACGAGAGGAGGTTTCAAGCACCTCTATACCATCTTCGACGCTCCGCTAAGGGAAGTGGTCAGCGTTGACGACATCAGCTCTCAGATTGCCCGAGAAGAAGCCATGCTCTTGACGAGGCACTTGGCTTGGTTCGACCGGACGGTCTTGACGCTGTACCTTGAAGGCTACAACCTTCGCCAAGTAAGCAGGGAGAGCGGAATACCGCACACCACCCTGTACCAGTCCTTATACAGAACACGAAAGAAACTACGAGATGCTATTGGTAAGCAATAAAACAAAGAATCAGCGGCTCAAGACGTGTCGCTCCTGCGAGCACTATGTCGAGACTACCCAGTCCTGCGGGCCGTTGGTCACTGAGGCGTTCACTGACTCTAAACTATGCGGCTGCTTCATGCCCGCCAAGGCCCGCCTGCGCATGAGCAAGTGCCCTCTTGACAAGTGGCGAGCCGAGGTCACATCAGAAGACATCCAAGCTATCCGGCACATGCTGGACAACAAACGTCAGTACACGAACGAAGACCTCGTTCAGTGGCACAACAGAGTAACAGGAGGTAGCGCCCAGCGCACCACGTGTACACCCTGTAATAACCAAATGTTCAAGGACCTCAAGGCTCTCGTTCAGCAAGCCGACAAGGAATCATGACATATTGGTTAGAGGTAGGCCGTCGCTACTGTGACGAGAACTACAATGTGCAGTTCAACAACGAGGTGCAGAAGTGCAGGAGGGCAGCGTTGGCCCTGAGTCTCCCGTGGGATGAAGTCACGAGCAAGACACGTACTCAACCCCTGTGCGACTTCAGGTTCATAGCCATGAAGCACCTCCGTGATAAGGGCTTCAACTACCGCATGATTGGCGAGGTATTCGGCAAGCGGGACCACAGCACTGCCGTGTACGCAGTGAGGACAGCGAACAACCTACTGACAACAGACCGTAACTTCAAACGCAAATACACCATCTTTAAGCAATCATGACACACCGCAAAGGAAAGCGCCTGTTACAAGAGTCAGACGAGTACGTCCTCTTCACAGGCAAGAAGCGCCACGAGAACTACGAGATGGGGTGCTACTACAACAACGAAGACGCATGGCAGGTGCTACTCAACATTGCCATCGACAAGTACCATATTCGTGAAACCCTCCGTAACATCATTAACACCGCAGATGAATACCTTAAAGACAACCAAGATTCAGCCGAATGAGGACAACCCCCGTGTCATTCGTGATGGTAAGTTCAAGAAGCTCGTACAGAGCATCAAGGACTTCCCTGACATGCTGGAGGCCCGGCCCATCGTCGTGAACCCTGACCACGTGGTCTTAGGCGGCAACATGAGGTTAAAGGCGTGTATTGAGGCAGGGCTGAAAGAGGTGCCAGTTTACATCGCCTCTTGGGACGAAATCAAGCAGAAGGAGTTCGTCATCAAGGACAACCTCTCTTACGGAGAGTGGGACTGGGATATGCTCGCTAACAACTGGGATAACGTCAGTATGGAGCAGTGGGGATTGGACGTGTGGGTTCCTGAGGCCGACGTCGACTACAGCATCCTTGACGAAGAGTACGGCGACCTCGATGAGACCGTGACAGAGATGAAAGAGTCCGTCAAGCGGGCTCTACAGATTGAGTTCACAGCAGAGGACTACCAGCAGGCACTTGAAGCCACAGGCGCCTTGCGCAAGGAGGGCGTTTACATCGGCGGCATCGTACTTGAAGCCCTGAAGCAGTGCGCTGGATAGACACCATCTACGACCTGACTCCGGTAGAGTTGTGTGACGGCATGCACTTCAAGAGGGACGACAAGTTCGCTCCCTTGGGGTACGGCGACATCAACGGCGCCAAGCTACGTCAAGCAATTTGGCTTGTAGACAGGTGGGTGAAAGAGAAAGGGATTAAAGGTGTGGTGAGTGGTTCTGTAAGTCAGTCCCCTCAGCACGCTTTCATTTCAGAGATATGCCGTCATTACGGGCTCGGTTGCGTCATCACGTACAGCAAGAAGAACGTTGATGACAGCCCCTACCTATACCGGGCTAAACGCCTTGGGGCGAAACTCGTCTACAGCAAGGTGGGTTATGCCAAGACCTTGGGAGCTATGGCCCGCAAGATGCTCAAGGTGTTGCCTGACCACGAGTTCCTTGAGACGAACATCACGCTTGAGGAGAGCGTCAACACGTATGCGGACATAGAGGCCTTCCACGCCGTAGGAGCAGAGCAGGTCAAGAACATCCCCAAGCACGTGAACCACCTCGTCATCCCGTGCGGCAGTTGTAACTCATCTACCTCTATCCTCTACGGGCTACTCAAGTACCCGCAGCCACAACTCAAGAGCATTACGCTCATGGGCATTGGCAATCACGGGTCGTTCAACATCTACTACATCAGAGAGCGCCTGAACAAGATAGCCAAGCACAAGGGCCTTGACGTAGACGGGTTGTTTGATTGGTCGTTTGAGGGCAAGCCCGGCTATCGCCACAACATCTACCACGAGAACCTGAACGGCTCAGGGTACTGCACCTACTCAGACGAGTTCCCGGGACGCGCTGGAGCCATAGAGTTTCACCCACGCTACGAGGGCAAGGTCATTCGATACATGAGACACAAAACACCCCACCTCTGGAAAGAGACGACCCTGTTTTGGATTGTGGGGGGCAAGATTAGATGACAGACTACCGCCTACCTGAACACCGCCGTAAGGTCTTCTTGGACTTCTACGACTTCCACCTCAAGTACGGGGCGCACGCCGGGGCCGTGTACTACGCCTTCCCTTATCTGTTTGAGCGCCTGCACATGACAGACGAAGAGAAGTTGTGGTTCGTCTACATCAACGGCAACACCCAAAACGTAGTCACGACCTACCGCATATACCAAGAGTTCCCTGACCTCAACGCCCTGCGTGAGAGCACAGAGGCCTTGGACGCTTGGTTTCAAGACAACGCCCCTACCCTGCCGTGGGACACAGACAGACGCTACACACGGACGTCGTTCGTCAAGGCGGTGCGCAACTACCTCGACCTGCTGGACGGGCGCACGCAGCGCGACTACTTCCTCAGCATCATTTCCAGCGAAGACAAGCACACCAACTTCCGTGCGTTGTGGGATGTTGTGATTAAGCAGTTTGAGACGTTCGGCAGGCTGTCCACCTTCAGCTACCTTGAGTACCTGCGCATCGCAGGGCTACACCTTGATTGTGATTGGCTCTTCTTTGAAGACATCTCAGGCAGCAAGAGCCACCGCAACGGACTCTGCAAGGTGTTGGGCCGCGACGACCTTGATTGGTACAAGGAGAACAAGCCGACGTACACAGAGGACATACTTAGTTGGCTCAACGAAGAGGGGGCCGTCCTGTTAGAAGACGCACGCAAGGCCATCAAGCACCATGACGTCAGCTACTTCACCCTTGAAACCACCCTATGCTGCTACAAGGGTTGGCACCGCATCAACAGGCGCTATCCCAACGTGTACAACGACATGTTCTACGACCGCATCCGCAAGGCAGAAGAGCTATGGGACACGAAGTTGGACATCTTCTGGGACTGCAGGCGTGCCAAGCTACCCAAGGAACTACGCCTTGAAGACAACATACTGGACAAGGGGCTGTGCCAAGAGAAGCAGAACCACTACCGACTAACAGGACAGGTCATCATGATGGAAGAATACGGCTACAAGGCCGACACGAGCGCATGGCAGAGGAACGCTATCCTCATCGTCGGCATGTGCGGAGTAGGCAAGACATGGCTGATGACACAGCTACTCAAGGGCAAGGCCGCGCAACCCAAGAAGATAGGGCTCGTCTTATTCCATGAGACCGACGACTACATCGTCGTGGGCAAGTATGACGGAAGCGTGTTCCAAGGCAGCGATAAGTTGAGCATGGGAGTGATGAAGGACGTAGACAGGTTCATGCGCTACGTAGAGTCGACGGGCAAGGTTGCCATCTTTGAGGGCGACAGGTTCACCAACTCCAAGTTCATTGACCGAGCAGACCCAGCCATCATCAAAATCACAGGCGACGGACTTAACGGACGGATGCAGCGTGGCAGCAATCAAACAGAGAGGCATCTCAAGGCCATCTCTACACGTGTAAGCAACATACAGGCCCACCACGATAGCCCGGACTCAGATAGTGCCTTAGAATACCTGAAAACACTTCTTCATGATAACGCTTGAACTCACACGCCAAGACCACCAACGTAAGAGCAGCCAAGATTGCGAGTACCTTGAACCCAACGTCACAGAAGATTGCTTGCTGGTGGACGACGGAGAGGTGATTGGCTTCTACATCCGCAACATTGACGACTACAGCCCACGCCTCGGTCACTTACTGAGCATCGCAAACAAGGAGTTCCGCAGTGACAGTGTGCCCAAGCAGTACCTCGACCGGGCAGACGTCATGACCATGAGGGGCAACAGGGCTGAGAACAGGAAGAAGGGCACCGCGCAGTGGAGCACCATCCTCGGCTCAGTGCCTCCCAATGCAATGGCACGACGCCACTACCGCAACAGGAGCAGCGTACACAACGTGGACACGGCCCAAACCTTCATCAAGGCCATGACAGCATGCGCGATAGAGTCAGGTAAACTCGTCAAGCAGATAGCGCCTAACATCTACGAGCAGCAAGTAGAGGTCATGAAGGGAGTAGACAAGAAGTGGCGCTTCGGAAACCTGTTCACCAGCAGCATCAGCAACTTCAACATCAGCGCCTCCTTCCATAGAGACACACGCAACATCAAGGGGGCCATCAACGTCATCATGACTAAGCGCAACAACAGCAAGGGAGGCTGCCTTCACGTCCCTGACTACGGGGCTACCTTTGAGCAGGCAGATAACAGCCTTCTCGTGTACCCAGCGTGGCGCAACCTACATGGGGTGACACCCATCGTCCCAACGCATGAGGGGGGCTACAGGAACTCCCTCATCTTCTACTCACTTAAATCGTTCATTGATGACTGACACATCGGACACTAAAAAAGAGCAGATGATTGAAGCCCTCGGCAAGTCCTTGGGGGTGGTGACAACGGCCTGCACCAACGTAGGCATCTCCCGTGACACGCACTACAGGTGGCTCAAGGAAGACCCTGAGTACAAGCGCCGCGTCGTAGAGCTGGAGAACATCGCCCTTGACTTCGCAGAGAGTCACCTTCACATGCTCATCAAAGACGGCAGCCCAGCAGCGACTATCTTCTACCTCAAGACCAAGGGCAAACGCCGTGGCTACGTAGAGCGTCAAGAGATTGAGTTGGCTGAGAAGAAGCCGCTCAGATGGTTTGGCGAAGACAACAGCAGTGTCTCCTGACACAGCCCGCAACATACCATCACGTCAGGGGGTGCTCAAGCAAGGTGCAGGTGCACCAAGGCGGCACACGTTCAGGGAAGACCTACAGCATCCTTCAGGCCCTCGTAGAGTTGTGTTACAACAACGAGAACTCAGGGGCCGTCATCACCATCGCCCGAAAGACCTTCCCAGCTATCAGGGCCTCAGTGATGAGGGACTTCTTCGCCATCTTAGAGGGGGAGAACCTGTACAACCCAGCCCTACACAATAAGAGCGAGGCCACCTACGTCCTCTTCGGCAATATGGTAGAGTTCATCAGCGTGGACCAGCCGCAGAAGGTGAGGGGCCGCAAGAGGGACATCTTGTTTGTGAACGAGTGCAACGAACTGACCCTTGAGGACTGGAGGCAACTCGTCCTGAGAACTACGGGCAACATCATCATTGACTACAACCCGTCAGACGAGTTTCACTGGATATACGACGAGGTGCTCACACGTGATGACCACACGTTCTTTAAGACCACCTACAAGGACAACCCGTTCCTACCTGAGTCGACCATAGCAGAGATAGAACGCCTCAAAGAAGCAGACGAGAACTACTGGAGGGTGTATGGCCTTGGAGAGCGTGGGGCAAGCAGGGCCACCATCTTCACACACTGGAAAGAGGTACATCAGGTGCCCAGCGATTGGAAGCTACTCTGCTACGGGCTGGACTGGGGCTACACCAATGACCCTACAGCTATCGTTGCTGTCTACACTGACGGCCACGCCTTCTGCCTTGACGAGTTGTGCTACGCCCACGGCCTTACCAACGCAGCCATCAGTCAAACCTTGCGTGACGTTGAGGTGGACAGGCACATGATGATTGTAGCTGACAGCGCCGAGCCCAAGAGCATAGACGAGATACACGGACACGGCTTCAACGTCCACCCTGCACGTAAGGGGGCCGACAGCGTGCGCAGTGGAATAGACTACATGAGGAGCCGCCCCATCACCGTGACGTCAAGGAGCGTGAACGGCATCAAGGAAATGCGCAACTACAAGTGGAAGGAAGACAAGAACGGCAAGCAACTGAACGAGCCTGTAGACGCCTTCAACCACTTCATTGACGCAGCCCGCTATGCCATCACCTTCAACCAAACGAACCCCAACTTCGGCACGTACGCACTCGGGTAAGGCAAAAAAACTTTGGAGAAAGTGGAAAGAAAATTTGGTGGTATGGATAAGACACCCCATCTTAGCGTCATGGAAAACAACAAAACAACATTCAAGAAGGGCGACAAGGTGAGCTACACACGTCAGTTCATGTTCGGCAAGACAGCCACCGAGGTGACTACCGTCGTTCTCGTGAATGGCAATCAGGTTCTCTTGGAGAACGGCGAAACCTTCTACTGCTAATTCTACTCACGTTAATCACAAAACACAAAATACTACTACTATGACTAAAGTTACCCTCACCCCCGAAGAGTTGTCCGACATCATTGACCAAGCCTTTGCCCTCGGCAAGATTTACTCAGCCGACGAACTCCAGTCCGCAGGATTCGACAAGGTGCCCTCAATAGAAGGAAGCGGCGCCCATGCTACTCAAAAGTTCCTTTCAACGTGGGGCAAGTGGATTGAGCAGAACGGAGGCGACTACCTCAACAGCGGAGACGCCAAACTCGACATCCTCTGGGAAGCCTGCGCGATGACCATGAAGGAATCTCTCAAGGACGTCATTGACTACTGACACCCCCTCCCCATCAATCAAAGTAAGGGCGCCTTCGGGCGCCTTTTTTTTTGCACTACCTTGGGGCCATGACACTTAAAGATTTCACCATCATGGAAGAGACGCTCCCTATCCTTTGTGACGGGGTGCTGTCAGACGAGGTGCGTCACGTCCTCATCTACGACGACAACGGCACCGCAGTACGCATTGGCGAGTACCGACATGAGAAGGAGGCTGAGGATGCCCGTGACGGCTTGATTGAGGAACATGAAGGCAAGGCGTAAGCAACGGCCTGTTTAGCGTTATACTGACATGAAGCTACACTTGCCAGCCCGGTTCGAGGACATGACGCTTGCGATGCTGCAGGTGTTAGAGACGTCCGACGACATGCTCAAGTGCCTTGAGGCGTCCACAGGGCAGCCTCAGGAGCAGCTACGGCAGTTGCCTAAGGTCTTGCTTGAAGAAGGCTATCAACACCTTCAGAAGCTACGAGACGCGGAAACAGCCCGCCACCTCACACGCTTCACCCTGAAGGGGGTGGAGTATGGCTTCATTCCTGACTGGAGTGAGTTCACCGCAGGCGAGTGGATTGACGCTGAGCGATACGCAGGTGATTTTTGGCCCAACGCGCACCGACTCATGGCTCTGCTCTTCAGGCCCGTTAAGAGGGTGTGGGGCGAGAAGCACGAGATAGAAGCCTACACCGCCAAGGAGGACGCTGATACGTTCCTTGACATGCCAGCAGACCAAGTGGCAGGGGCGCTGCTTTTTTTTTGGACTACAAGAAACGAACTGCTGAACACTTTGCGGTACTCTTTGACGAAGACGGCGAAGGAGATGAGTTCAGCCGTAAATGGGGCTGGTACCCCGTCCTATACTCCCTCGCTAACGAGTCGTTTCTTGAGATGGATGCGGTCACGAGGGCACCAGTGGGGCATCTATTCACGCACTTGGCGTTTCTGAAAGACCTGGAGTTCAAGCGAAAGCAACAGCTAACATGATTACCTACACGAACATAGTAAATCGCTTCAGCGAGTTCGTCCGCCTGAACCCGTTCGTGCAGACGTTCTCTTTCGGCTCGCCTGCTGACGTGGACTTGGACAAGATTGGCGAGTACCCTATCCTCCACCTCGTCTACACCGGGGCCAACTACGACGGAACAACCAAGACCTACACCTTTGAGGTCTACATCTTAGACAACGCACCTAACAACGAGTCCAAAGAAGACTTCCAGAAGGGTGCCATCACCAATGCCGAGCAGATTGCTGAGGACATCATCGCTGACATGGAGCGCGGTGGAACGGTCTTCACCTTCCAACACCGCTTCGACGTCGCCTCAGCCTCTACTATTCCCTTGGAAGAGGAAGGCAGCAACGTGTTGAGCGGCGTGCTGCTGAACCTTGCTGTCACGGTCGGCTATGAACAAGACTCTTGCAACTCACCACTCTCATGAACAACTGGAAACTCCGGGGCCTCGTCTACGACAAACAAGACATGGACCTCTACGAGGTCAACGGCTACCTTGGCCGCTTTTACAACTCTGACGTCAGCATCGCCTTCGTGCCATTCGGCGACAAGTTTGCCCACAATATACGCGCCACGGCGTCCGACGACTTTGGCCCCGTCTCAAACCAAGTGCCGGGCATCTGCAACGGCACCTTCACCCACACCGGGCAAGCCAACGGACAAGTGTCTTCGACGGCGCTAACTGGAAGCGGCGCGAACGCGACGTTCCGGTATTCATTCCTTCCTGACGGAACGCTGTCATTTATTGAAGCGGCTTCGGGGGGCAGCGGCTACCTCGTGGGGGACAAACTGCAAATCACAACCAACCAAGGCCACGTAATTCAGTTTCGTTTGGTCGATGGGTCGAACGCTTGCTTGCGTTATGCTATCCTCAACCACGACCGCACGCACCCTTCGCTTCCGTTCCCGGTTCACAAGTTCCGCATCAACAACTCGAGTAATAAAACAGTCCACATTCTGGACAAGATTCCTGTTGGCTCTAACGTCAACGCACAGGACAAGCTCCTCGACAAGCACCCCAACGCGGCGGCGGCCTACGGCTTGCGCCTCTTGCGTTCGGCCTACCTCGGCCCTGCCATCCGGGTGCGTAGTGAGGCGTCAGGCTTTCCTGAAATTGACGTTTACTTCGACGGACAGGGCAACCTCGACACGAAGGCGTTGCTTGACTTTGCTGGGACCAACTCCGTGCGGGTGGTGACATGGTACGACCAGTCGGGGAACGTACGAAACGCGGGTCAAGGCACCAACGCCGCACAACCGACCATCGTTGGGGGTGGGGTGTTGAAGACAGTCAACGGCAAGCCCGCCCTTGACTTCGACGGAAGCGATGACAGTTTCAACGCCGGGCACAACGGGCTGTACGGGCAAGCCCGCTTCGATGCCTACTTCCACATTGAAAGCGACGACACGCAGTATATCATGTTTTCGCAGTCAGCATCACAGGGTAACCACGGCTTAGCCGTACTTGACGGAAGCACGTCTACTTCGTTGGCATCAGGGTATATTTATGGCACAACCAAAATGTACGCCAACGGCGTGGACATAAACTTTGTGAGCGGCACCACAACGCGGGACGACCTTCACACAGCCTTCATCACGAACGGCGCAGAACATAGCAACGGGGCCATCATTGTTCACGAGAATGCCCACACCACGAATTGGACAGATTTCAAACTTTCGGCGTACAGTTCGTATGCTTTCGACGGCAAGCTGACCGAGATGGTGCTCTACAACACCGACCAATCGGCCAACCGCGAGAACATCGAGAAGGACATGGCCCTGCACTCGGGAGCCTACCAAGTGGAGGACGCGCCGTTGCTTGACGCCTACGGGGGTGCTCATGCGGCCTACTCCCTCCGCAAGTTAAACAGCGACTACACGGGGGCGGCCATTCGCGTAAGGGCCGACCGCGCTGGCAACCCTGAGCAAGACATAGGCTTCGACGCTAACGGCAACCTGGACGAAGCGGCGGTAATTGCCCACGGAGATGGGTCAGCTTGCTACGTCAAGACGTGGTACGACCAAACTGGAAACGGCAAGCACTCGACTCAAAGCACGAGCAATGACCAGCCTATCATCTTATATGGCTCCCAGACGTTGCCTAAAATTGGCGGGCGTGTGGCTTTGCGCTTTGCAGGCGACGACGGGCTCCCCTTCGACAACACGGGCCTCGACATCGGGAACCTCTCCGCATTTTTTGTCGCGAAATCAACAGTCACAACAGGCGACCGAATGGGCGTTGCGTTGAGTTGGAGCGTCAGCAACAAGCGTTGGTATCTGCCCTACATGAGCGGGGGCAACTTTAAGTATGGCTACGCTTCGTCCGCAGCAGCGGCTGAAACTACGGCGAACACGAACAACAACCTCCACTCCATGATTGCAGGGGCTACGCAGACCGACATGGAAGCGTTTTTGAATGGCACGAGCGTAGGCACGGCAACGCTGGCCACAGGCATTAGCAACCCAGCCAGCAACCCAATGGGCATTGGGTTTGCCGACAACGCCTACCGCTGGGACGGGTTTATTCAAGAACTCATCGTCTACTCCAGCGACCAAAGCGAGCGCCGCACAGGCATCGAACGCAACATCTCAAACCACTACGAATTATGAGCTACATCCTCATTGAATCCAACGACGACTTGACGTCACAAGAGCGCGCCGAACT
>VMHT01143100.1_pt1 | contig 14425 bp, 10 predicted proteins | sample 4693611 | NCBI WGS metagenome assembly VMHT01 (sample SAMN12280063, study PRJNA550983) | marine metagenome | isolation source: seawater sampled from same location over 5 years 0.02-0.2 micron viral filtrate | place: USA: collected off the coast of southern California halfway between the port... ... | reverse complement strand
TTATTATTAGTTATTATTAGTTATTATTAGTTATTATTAGTTATTATTAGTTATTATTAGTTATTATTAGTTATTATTAGTTATTATTAAAAAATTAGTTATTATTATTAAAAAATTAATAATAATAAATCAAAATAAATCAAAGATTATTGTTTAAAAATAATTGAAAATCACTTGTTTCAGGATTGGCTGCTTGAGCTGCTTTTCTATCTGCGTCTGCTTTAGCACGAGATGCTTCTGAACGCGCACCAGATACGGATGCTTGATTGCGTTGTTGTTTTGCCAATGCTTGTGCTTCTTGTTGTGCTTTTAATGAATCAGCAATCATTTTTTCATTTTGCGCTTTTATATCATCAACTTTATACCAACTATCTTTATTAAAAGGCATAACCAATACATTACCAATACGAGTTTTCCAATACTTAACACGTTCTTCAAATAATAATTCTTTTTGTGTTTTAGGATATAATTCTTGATTATCTAAATATTGTTTTTCCAATTCACTCTTTTTAGGTTTAATACCATAACAATTTGCACCCAAGCGTGTATGTGGATTTGAAACATACCCACCATTTACACCTGGTAATCCACAATCATATTCGTGTCCTTCTTTTTGTTTTAATTTTTCCCAAGTATTTTGGCTCGTGGGATAAACTCCCAATTGATCTTTTGCCCAGCCATAACTACACCAGCTAGAACCTTTAGTTTGTCCATCGCGAAGTTGTTCATATGTAGCCATCTCTCCTTCAAAAGCATTACACACTGCTTTTGCATCATGATACGTAAATTTATTACCTGGTATATGATAAACTTCTTTATCATTGACTATCTTTTGTATATTTGGATTGGTAACCGTAGTTTCAATTTGAATTTCGGGTTCTCCGCTAAATATATTTTTCATTTCTGTATAACATTTACACCATAAAAATATGAAATACCGTTTACAAAAATCAATAATATAAATAAACCCCACAATAATGCTTCTATAAAAAGAACTCCACTGCCACCACCTGATGAATTCGAACTTCCTAAAAATGCAAATAATAAGTAATATACTAATATAATACCAATTAACACTACCAATATAAATGGATTGGATGCAAAAATATTTATATTATCAAAAAAATCTTGACTAATATTATTTAATGAACTCATATTATTATATATAATAAATATTATATAAAATATTAAGACAAAAACATTAAAATTTTTTTCTATTTTTCTATTTTTCTATAAAAGAAACAATAGGCTTTATTGGTAATTATTTTACTTTCATCAACCTCGTTTACATTTGTATCGTTAAAATGATACCATTTATTATTTGCATTTTTAACAAAAGCAGTATAATGACCTCCTAAACATCCGCCACTATGATTTGTAATACCAAATAAATCATATTTAAAACTATGACTGTCATAACCGACTACATATTTTGATAAATCTAAATTGGTGAATGGAGTTGTTATTAATGTATTTATTTTTTTATTTGAATTATTAAATCTTTTTAAATCTATTATTAAAATTTTTGGTAAACTCCAAAATTTAATACTTTTATTTACATTTTGTTTTGTGTTCGTTTTTTCATTAAACCAAGCATTGGAGCCTTCTAATAATTCCGGTTGCGTATATAAATCAAAACATTCTAAAATTGTGCATTGAGATGAAACAGACTTAATTGGAATGGATAAATTTATTGTACAAAAAGGTTCAGGAGTAACAGATAAATTGTCATTATTATCTGGATTCTGTATTAAAGAAACGTGAATACCATAAAACATATTTAATAATTCAGAATAAGTTTCAGAATATAAATTTTTAATCATTGCATAACATTCTTTTGCTAAAATATCTGTATTATTTTTTGCATTTCCTACAATATTCATTTTAACATCTCGTTTTAAAGCATTATGAAAACAATCAATTATAAAAAATAAGAATTCAGGCAAATCATTTTGAGCATAACCACTAAATAACTCTAAATTTTTACTTTGAGAAATTTGTTGAATACTATTTAAAAATCTATTAGGGCTAATTGTACAGTTTTTAGACCACATTAGTTGATTTAATTGTTTCCATTCTATTAATAAAACACTATCATTTAATTTATTTAATTTTTCATCATTTATTTTTTCAAGAATTTCGTTAAATTCATAACAATGAGATAGAACTTGCATTGTAGAATTAATATAACAAGTATTTCCTAAATTTGCTAGTCCAGATAATCCTTTGTTCTCATATTTAGTATATCTATTTAACATAATTTTTAAACTATTAAATAATATTTAACAATTATATTTAAACATATTTTATAAAATATATATAGTATTTATGAGTCACGATAATTTAAATCCAAATAGTAGTTCCAATGAAATATTTTATAATCAAGAAACATTTTATAATAATAATCATATAAATGCTATTCCATTATATCCAATAAATAATGCAAATCATTCAAGTGGTCCATCTACCGAACCACAATTACCAAATGCAGCTAATTATTATGATAATAATTATTTAGTAACAAATTATATTTCTTTTGTAAATAATTATATTAGTACAATGAATAATACTATTAATTATTTCAATAATTCAAACAATACTATTAGAGAAATGACAAATGAATTGGTGCGTATGCATTCTAATTTAGATAATTATTATTATAATTTATATAGAAATAATTTACAAACACAACGCAGTGCCAGGCGTAATTATGGAGAATATTATAATAATAATTTTTATAATAATGATAATTTTTATAATAATGATAATTTTTATAATAATAATAATTTTTATAATAATGATAATTTTTATCAATCATCTTTAAATGAAAATAGAGAAGATTTAGAAACCGAATTAGAGCCTATAAATCAAGAAGAGTTAGAAGAAGAAGAGTTAGAACAACAAGAATTACAAGAAGAATTACAAGAAGAATCACAAGAAGAAGCACCCATGGATAATAGTAGTCTTTCTGACCTAAATTTAGATATTGATCACGATGAATACAGAGATTTATCAAATAAAAATATAAATGATTGTATTACAACAAATATAAGTAATGTAATTTATAGTTCTATTGGTAATCCATTAAATAATACTTGTGCTATTGGTCAAGACGAATTTGAAGCAAATGAAGAAGTTAGTGTTTTTAATTATTGTGGACATATTTTTAAAAAAGAACCATTGAATATTTGGTTATTACGGCACCAAACATGTCCAAATTGTCGTTTTAATATTTTAACAAACTCAAATTTAATAAAATATACCAATAGAGATGGAACATTTAAATATTTTTTAACATTACATCAATTTAGAATTATTTTAGCAAATAATATTATGAATAGATTTTTTAATAATGGAACTAATGATAGTTCGAATAATACAATGACATTTGTTATTCGTAGGTAAGGAATTAAGGAAATCCAGGTTTCGTTATGATCCTTCCTATGTTTATAATTTTTCTAGTTACTAATATATTCCACTATTCTCTCATCATTAAGATTAATAAATATTAATTCTACAGGTGCAACGGGTTTTTCTATATAAAATATTATTTTTAATAATCTAAAAATATATTTATTATAAATATTAATTTTACTTTTTTTTAAATATTGTATTTTCTTTTTTTTGAGAGAACGAATAAAAAGTGCAACATACAAACAATACGTTGGACTAATAAATACCGAAGACATATTTTGTGTTTCAAAAATAAATTCAAATTCTCTCTGGTCTTTATATAATTTTAACCAATTTTCTGTAAAGTGAGTAAATTGTTCATCGTTATTAATAGTTCCACTTAAATCAACCAATACTACGGGGAATCTAGAATAATCAAAATTAGCAAACATTATTTATAAATAAATATTTTAAAAACAAGTTATATACTAATTATATACTAATTATAAGTTAGTAAATAAATAAAATGATTAATAAAGCAAGTAAATATAATCTAAGTAATCATATTTTAGATAATAATATGGATAATGATTATAGTAATTCACATACCAATTATGATGATATATTATTCGTATTATTTTTATTATCAATATTATTGAACATAAATTTAATAGCAAAATATAAATATAATAAAGCAAACTATAAATATAAAAGAATAAATAATAAGCTTAAAAAAAAAAAATGTTGAGATACAAACAGAACCAGAATTTTTATCAATAATATTAAATCCAAATGATGAATATAGTATGATAAAATAAATTATAAAACTTTCTAAAAAATATAATTGAATATATTTTTGTAAATATTATTATAAAAATATATTCTATATTTAAATTAATAACCAATAAAATGGTATTTATTGATTGTTTTTATTATACATTTAATATCTCATATCAAGAGTTAATTAAATATAGAAGTTCAAATGTGAATTTAGACTCATTAATATTAAACAATCAACTTATAAATTATACTAGTAAAGAAAAAGAAAGACAAAAAATTTTATATGATAATGAAGTAAAAAATATTTTACAAGTAGAAAAAGAAAAAGAAAAAGAAAAAGAAAAAGAAAAAGAAAAAGAAAAAATTAAACTACCTCTAACAAAGAAACAATCCTATTATAGTATTTCGGACGATCTATTATATTTAAGTTTTTAAATTTTAGAACCACCATTTAATAATGAACCAAAAGGACTCCAATATGGCATAACAATTGGTTTTTGTTTTAATACTTTTAGTTCTTTAGATGATACACAAGATTTATCAATTACAACCATATAAACAAATTGTTTAAACCATTTTAATGACATATATAAATTTTCATTAAATTCATTTTTTTTATTATCTCCATTTCTATCCCCATGTGAATTTTCTACCAAAAATCCATTAGTATTACCTTTACCTAAATTATAACCGCGCAAAATAACAGCATGATTAGGATAACTTTGTCTATAATTTAAACTATCACATTTATCCATTAAATTATTAAATTCAAAAATATCATCATAATTAAACCCATCAACATCTAAAAACCCTTCTTTTGATGCAGTATATTTTCCATAATCAATTCCGCTCCATACTGCTTCTCCATTATTTATAGATTTTTTTGTTGCTTCTATCATTACTTCAATTGGAACATTTATAAAATTTTGTTGTTTTCTTTCCATTATACCTGCTGCCAGGTCAAGATTATATAATTTATAAAACTCATGATCTTTGCATGGATAATTAATCAAACATATTTTGTTGTTAGCATCATATGGTACAAATTTTTTATAAAAGTTTAAAGGAGTAATATTTTCAACTACTTTATATATTTTTTTAGAATCTTCTTTTTCTTTCTTTTTATTTTTTTTTGTTTTCTTTTTTCCGGTTTTTTTAGAATCATCTTTTAATGCATAATAATCCCAATTAATCACTTGTGGTGGTTCTCCTAAAAATAGCACTAATATTTTATAACATTCTTCTAATAATTCATTAATTTGTTTAAATTTATTAACATTGGATGTTCTAATTTTATGTGCAGATTTTCTTAAAAAATCATTAAAAAAATCATTTAAATCATATGAATCTGTGCTATGATAATGATCGTCCATAGCTGATTTTGGAATAATACCATATTTATTTATTAAATTAACAAAAACATTCCACTGACCTCCGTCATTTGTTAAATTATCTAATATATGAATAGTTTTTAAATCATCTAAATTTTTATTTTTATTATCATAAATAAAATTCAAGAAATAATTAGCCTTTTCTAATTTATCATAAAAAAACAAATAATTTTGAGAGAACTCAAAGTCTTCTAAATTATACTTTTTAATCATAAAAATACGCATTACATTTAGAAATGCAAAAAGCCAACAACGCCCACTACCTTTTTGATCAGTTGGTCCGGTTTTAACATCAATAATATTTTTAAAAATCCGTTTTTTATTTTGTATATAATCAGATTTTGTAATGATTTTATTAAAATTTAATTTAGTATTTACATTTTTAAAAACTTTATTTGTTCTTTTTTTATTAAATTTTTGAGAGAACCTTTTTAAGTTTTTAAAAGTAATATTTAATTGATTGGTCATATTTTATTCTATATATAATAAAATATTTTATTATATATAGAATAAAATATTTTATTATATATAGAATAAAATATGACCAAAGAAAATCATAAAATAATTACTGCATATGATATATACAAAGATGCGAAAAAATTTAGTAAGCTGCCTGTTGATAATAAAAAAATGCATTTATTACTTGATGCTATACGAGAAATAACATCAGAAAAAATAATAAAGATACAAGATATAATACAAAAATATGACGCTTTTAAACAAAAAGAATTATTATCAAAAGAAATAATTCTTAAAACACCTATTACAAGTCTTAAAACAATAAAGAAAGGGATATCTTTAACTAAATTTAAAGATAACATAAAAAGAATAAAACCTAAAATTTTAACAGGAAAAAAATTTCTTTTTTATGATGCTGGAACTAATTCTAAAGATTTTTGTAAAACAAGCGAATCTTGTAAATATTGTGAAACAATAGCTTCGTATATTGATCCTGCATCACGTCCTACTGAAGATGTATTATTTATAGATACTCAAAATTTAAATGTTTCTAAAAGTTTATCTGAATATGGAATTGGTATAAAAGATACAAATATAACTTATAATAAAAATTTTAATTTTACTTTAGTATTTAAAAGCAATTTAGGAAAAGAAATAACATTAAAAGCTACAATAGATATAAAAGGTAATTTATCAAATATTGAAATCACACCCAATAGTATTAGATCACACTTAAATAATTTGTTTAAAGGAAATTTAAAAAAAAACGAATATATAAATGATAGTAAGACTGTTCATTATACATCAGTTGAATTATTATTTATTTTATGTAAAGAACTAGGCGATACATATCAAGCTATTATTTTAAAAGAATTAATAAGTAACTCAGGCGTAAATTTTAGTATGTATAATATTACAAATACTTGTCTTACAACAAATGATACTGTTTTATTTTTAAGAAGTAAATTATTACAAATTCCAGTATTATTATATAACGATGGTTTAGTAAGATATTATCCCTCAGCTGAACATAAGGTAATTTTAAGACAAGGTTTAGAAGATGAAATAATAAATGTAATAGAAACAAATCAAAAGACAGTTAATGTGTTAGAAAAAATTATAATAGGTGATTTTGAAGTAAAAATACCGCATCAACAATATAAATTAAATTATAATGATGATAAAGTTAAACAACATTTACAAGATTTAATAGATAATATTACTATTGTAAATAAATTTTTAGAAGGTTTACAAAAATATATTAAAAGTAACGAGACAGGAGTAGTAGTTCCAGGAAAAGTAACACTTTCATCCTCTCTTACAAATATTAAAGAACGTCATATATCTAGTATAAATAAAACATATGAAACAATAATATCAATATCATTAGAAAATTTAGATGAAGCAAATTTACAAAGTATGAAAAATAAGATAAATGCTTTTAAAAGTTTATTTATAAAAGAATATAGCAATCCAGAAAAATTTGTTATTAATTTTAATACAAAAACTATATTTTCTAATACATTAATATTATTGGAAAGAGATACTAATTTATTTAAAATAATAAATGAGTGTTGTTTTTTTAGGAAGCAGGCAAATAGTCATGGAAAAATATTTATACAATTTAAAGAATGGGTACAAATTAATAACATAATTACTGGTGGTGTCGGTTCCTCGCCCGAATATAAAGATCCTGAAAAAATGGATGTGTTATCGCCGCATCAAATAAGCAAACCAGACTCTTTCAATAATCTAGCATCAGCGGTTACTTATGTAGATATTAAATCATTTGTAGTTCTTTATGAACATTTATATATATATATAAACTGTTATCCAAAATTATTATATAAGTTTTTAAATAAAGATTATTTAAAAAAATTTATAGAGTTTGATTCTGAAAAGCGTGTTATAGAAATTAATAACTTAATTAAAAATTATTTTAATCGTGCTGATGTTGAATTTGATAAACAATTATATCAGTTAAATTATCAAACTCAGTCCTCAGACACTGATGATAAAGTTATAACTAAATTTTTAGATAATTTAGAAAGTTTATTGGAAGAAAATCCTAATTTATATTTTAATGAGGATTTTATTAGTTTAGGAAGTTCAAGAAAAGCAACAACATCAAAAAGTTCTAAAAGTTCTAAAAGTTCTAAAAGTTCTAAAAGTTCTAAAAAAAAGAAAGGATTAACACAAGTAAGTGTAGTAAAAAAAAAAGACAGTTATTTAAAAATAACACAAACTAGAAGCAAAAGAGAAGAAAGAAGACAAAAACGAAATCCTTATGGAAGAGGAAAAACACAAAAGAAAAAACCAATAAAGAAGAAAAATAAAACAAAACCATAAAAGATAAATATTTGATCTATTTTAATTTTTTTAAATATTTATCAAAGAAACAGCGTTTTACATTTTTCATTCGCAATTCTTCATATTTTTTAGCAAATTTTTCTGGCTCAGGCCATTTTGCTTTTAAATTTTCTACTTCTTCGCTAAATAATAAATCTTTTTTTACAAACTTACCGCGTTCCCTATCGTTAATAATATTTTCTTGGCTTTGTTTAAAATCTTGCATTTGTTCTAATTCCAAAGCAAATAACTGCAATAATGGTTTCATAATTTGATTTGTAATATAATGTTCATAATCAATTTGTAAATGATTTTCTTTAATAAAATTAGGTGTTTCTATTTTCTCACCCTGCAAGGCTTTTTTCTCTAAATTTACAATATAAGCATAATTTACACGGTCACCTGAACCAGGTTTATTTCCTGAATCACGCGAACCAATACGCTCTGCTAAAACTTTATGTGCAATTTGTTTAGGATTTTTATAGTAACCGCGTAATGATTTTGTAACTAATAATTTATCCAATATTATTTCACCCTTTAATAATTTATTGATTTCGCTATCTACAAATTTTAAAGATTTAGAAATCAAACGTGTTTCAATCAATTTAGTAATAACACCCCCATAAATATCTTTAACAACAGGTGCATTATCGCGCCGTTTTAACACAATACCCATATATTTTAATTTACCTTTTTCAGGATCATCTTCATATAACATACCAACATATCGTTTTTTTGATAATAAGACCCAAGGCCAAAATGTTTTTTCATATTCAAGATCATGAGGGTTTTTAAGAAATTTACTAGCCAATTTTCCCGCCTGTTTTGCTAATTCAATTGTGTATTTTAATGCTTCTTTATTTATTATTTTTTTTCCAGTCTTCGCATCTACTATATTAAATTTGAAAAATACACTATCTGTATTATGAACAATCATATTACCAATACCTGCTGCAAAATGATGATTATTTGTTGTTAAATCATATACATATATTTTATTGTTTATATCTTGATTTTCATAATATAAACTATTATTTTTAACATAGTCATTTATATATTCTAATTTTTTTATAGCATTGCAATTTTTACGTTGAGATTTTTTTGTACATGTTACTCTATAAATTTCAGGTTTATCTTTTCTATTATTTAAAGATGTTTTAAAACCAATAGAATTTGCTAATAAGCATATATATGATGCACTTAATTGTGATTTTTGATCAATTCTAATATAACCATTTTTATCTTTATCACCATCTGCATCATAAAGTCCATCCCAAAATGCCTGTCTTATTTCTTTACAAGAATTTAGTAAATCATTAGGAATTATTTTAGAATAATTATTGTAATGATTATTTCTAAAATTAATAATAAATTCTTTTAAATTTTTTCCTTTTGGTGATAATTTATATACACCAGAAGATTCTAATGTATCCAAAATTACCCATTCAAAATCTGGATATACTTTTATACATAAATCTTTATAATAATTTAATAAATCATAATTCTTATTATTTAATGCCCAAGTATTTTTTTTACCACTTGGACAAGTATAAGAACCACAACTTCCATCTCCAAAGAAGAAACCACTAATACGAGATTTATTTATATTAGTATTATTATCAGCATTATTATTACTATTACTATTAGTAATTTGAAAATCTTCTAAATTTAATGTTTTATGTAAAAGTTCAGTACCAATATTAATATTTTTTGGTGAAATAATTGTACCATCTGTTTTTAACAATGAATGATCATCGGTAACATCTACTAAACCAGTGTGTGTTAAAATACGAATAATATTTTTACTTTCATGTAGCTCATGTTTTATTAATCGTTCTAATTTAGTCCATCCATTTGAACTCCAAGTTTCAATTAAAACTTCATCTTTTAAATTCATATATAATTTTTCTTGCTTTCCATCTTCTAAACATTTTTTCCATTCTATTGAATCTCCGTATTTTTTTGCAATATCTTCAACATTTAATATTTCAATGTTTTCTTTGTTTTTACGAATATAAATAGGTGTTTTATTTGTTACACTATCACCATATACACAATCTGCTTTAGTAGTAACTTCCCTTCCATCATTTAACACTATTCTTTTATTTGCATAACATTTTTCAATAATATCACGACCATAAAATAATAATTTACGACCAATAGCAGTGGTAGCAGAAGCAACGTCTGGTTCGTAAAATGCACTAGTAACAGCACCCATTTGACCATATAAAGAATTAGCTGTAACTTTAATACTAAGTTGTCGCTTGTCTAAAATATTTTTCATAAATTCATCTTTTTCCAACGGAATTAATTTTCTAGTAGATTTACGAGCAGCAAGTAAATCTTCTAAAATAGCAGGCATAATTGCTTTACCTCCTTCTTCTGGAAACTGTGCAAATCTACAAATTTTATATCCAACAACCACTTTTTTAGCAGCAGCTTTTTCAGATGCTCGTTTATATTTAAATGTATCATATTTAACATCTACATAAGTATAACCCAAATCAAATAATTTATCATAAATGTAATTTCCTTCTTTATCTTGTTCTCCTGTTTCTAAAATTAAGTTATCATCAAGATCATATTCTTTGGTCCAAACTTTACTATCATGAGATAAGTTTTCACTAATTATTGATGATGGATAAAGGGAACTATAATCTACACATGCAACTGGATCTTCTAAGTATAAACCAGTTTTTGGTGTAAAAACATGTGCTCCTTCGTATCCGTCACTCACATTATTTTTCTGAACTGTTGGCATCAATGTATTTTTTTCTCCACATTTTTTAGAAACATAACTTTGAAGTTTGATGCCTTGCCCACGAAGCATTAAATAGCTCAATGGAACATCGCATAAATTGGACATTTCTATTTTATCAGTAATAACATCGACTTTTAATAATAACCATAATACATTATCACAATCACCAAGACAATATTTTCCAACAGTCCATCTATCAAAATTATCACCATTAGCAAGATCAAAAATTTCCTGAGGAGTTACGTCGTCTTTTGCAAGACCCCAATTATATTTGCTATTTTTAATATCTAATTCTTCATAACTATCAATAACAAACCAACCTTCCTTTTTATCAATATCAATAATTTCAAATTTTTTACCATTTTTGTATAAATTATTACTAAAACCGAGTTCTTCAAATTTAATATATGTTCCTATTCCAATACCCATAAGATTTTTACTAACAATTTTTGTACTTTGATTTTCAGAATCCAATTTTATGTTCTTAATACTGTCACTGATAAAATGAGAAGATACTTGGTCTAATTTATATGAACTTAACTGAAATTCTTTTCTGAATATTACACACATATCCATAATAATTCGGCCGGGCATTTTGGGAAAACGTAAATTATATTCACCAGATGCTAATACAATTTTGCTTGTTTCAATATCTTCTTTTCCGCTTTTCCAATCTGTTTTTAAACAAACCTCATTCCTATTTAATGATAATTTTAAAAATTTTTGCTCACAATTTAATTCTTTAGAACGCTCATACATAAATGAAAAATCAAACCCGGTGATATTATAACCAGTAATAATGTGCGGGTTATAGTTTGTAATGTAATCCGTAAAACTTAATAGCACTTCTTTTTCGCTGTCACATTCTACTATCTTAACTTTATTCTCAATTTTCCATTGTTTATATTTTGGCGGAACTTCACATCCGCCTTTAACAATTATTATACGTTCATATGGGTTGTCTTGGCCATATTTTATAAAACTTAAACCAATAAAAGTAATAATATCTCCTTCTAAAGATGGATAAAACTTTGTTAATGCATTATTTAGTTCAAAAATTTTTGTATTGTGGTCACATGATTCTTCTTTAATAATACTTAATATATTTACTTCTTGCTTGTTGTATGCTTTTATTTTTTTGGTTTTTGTTGTTTTAATTTCATCTTCATTGTTTTCATCTTCACTTTCGCTATTATCTTCAATTTCTATAGTTTCTTCCTTTTTTCTTGTTTTGTCATTTGACGGAATATATTTTATAAAATTAGCAAAAATACTATTGAGTTCTATTATCGTGCGATTATTATCTTTTGGATAAACTTTATTAATATAACTCATATTTTTAAATTGAAACGCTGATAAAATTTCATTATTTAATATATTTTCATTATAATTATTTTTAAATTCTGAGGTTGAATTATTATAATTTTCCAGAATATCTGTTGCAAGCTTTTTATAATCTTTAATTGCCACAGGAAAATCACCATGGCTGCTGCTGGCTTCAATATCAAAACTACATATATTATACTTTACAATATCTTCTTTATACTTATCTGGTTTTATATATTGAATATCTATTAAAAATTCGCTACTGCAATGTGTATTATTTTTTTTTGGATGTTTTAATTTATTATTTTGTAACATAATCCATCCTGTTGGACTTATTTCTTTAATATGAAACATTTTTAATAAAGGCGGAATATCACCTTCATATAAATAACAATTTGTAATGTCTTCGTCGTCTTTATATATATAACCTTCGCTAATTAATTTTCTTTCAAAATAACTACCAATAACTGTATCTTTGTAAAATATTTTTTTAGCTCTATTATATGCTAATGTATTTGAAAAACTAATTTTAATAAATGTATGTAATTTTTTATTATCAAAATTATAAAGTTTTTGTTTTTTAATTAACTTAGATTCAATAATACTATCTTCATAATAAGAACCCATGTGTTTTTTTAAATGAGCAATAAATTCGGTTTTTTTCTGATCATTCCAATTTAAACCTACTTTAATGTAAAAGAATGGATTAAAATTTTCAATAATTAATGATGTTGTTTTGCCATATTTATTAATACCAAATGCTTGGATAATAAATTTTTTATTATCTTTATATTTGTTAAAATTGTCTGATTTGGGGTCAATATTAAAACCATCGTATACATTGTAGTCATATAATCGTAAAAATCTATATTTGGAGTTCAAAGTTTCTTCGGAGTTCAAAGTTTCTTCGGGGTTCATTTATTAATATTAATAATTGTAATTTTAGTTTAATATTTTTTTAAAAAAATATTAATCAATTTTTATAATAAAAAAAATTTATTTTCCGGAACGCAAATAATTTCCTTTATTCGTTTTAAACATTCTAAATGGTGTATAATATTTTTCTTTTGATATATTTAGCGGTTCATTGCTACAAGAAGTAGGCGCGTTTAAATTTACATTTCTACTTCTAGATGATGATCTTACTAAATCAGCGAAGTTCTTTTTATTTATTATGTTATTAGTCTGTTTTTGTGAGCTATGTTTTTGTGAATTATATTTTAATGCAACAACTTCTTCATCGTTTAATTTTAACTCATTTGGGTCTAACGTTCCATCATTTAAATTAAATTGATTATTAAATCCCCTTCCAATCCTAGAATTTTCATCATATGGTTCTATTGATAATAATCTTGCAATTCCTTCTTTCCCAAAACCAATTAATCCCTGAATTTGTTTTTTTGAAAGATTGCTACCATTTTTTTCTGGAATAAAAATACTATTAGATGTAGCAGTATTTGCATTAGGCAATAGTTCAATTGCTTTAGACAAATTATCAATAGTAATATTATCAATTACTTGTATATTATTATTTGGATATAAATATGAAGCATCAGTAGTTTTTTCTGGATTATGATATACAAAAATACATGCAACATCTTTAAAATCACCGGCTTCTAACGTTTTATATTCATTAGACAATATTGCTTTATAAAAATTTAAAGGCATGTTAGAAATACTATTTTGATAATCATTATAAGTAAATGTTAATAATAGTGTTGAAAATGCGTTACTATTATAATTATATCTAAAATCATAATTTAATTTAAAATCATTATTTATATTAAAATTTTGGCTTGTAAAATTTGAAGGCGTTGTTTCTATCCTAAATTCTTGTTTTGATTTTATTATATTATCATTACTTATTCCAACATTCATTGAATTATAACTATTATCAAAAAAATCATAATTTATATTATTATTAATAATTTCTATATTTTTAAAACTTGTTAAAAATATATTTTTA
>VMHT01013867.1_pt1 | contig 14426 bp, 16 predicted proteins | sample 4693611 | NCBI WGS metagenome assembly VMHT01 (sample SAMN12280063, study PRJNA550983) | marine metagenome | isolation source: seawater sampled from same location over 5 years 0.02-0.2 micron viral filtrate | place: USA: collected off the coast of southern California halfway between the port... ... | reverse complement strand
TAGTTTATAATAATCAAAAAGTTGGTGGAGGTGGGGGGAATCGAACCCCCGTCCTAAATAAATCCCTTAATTCGTCATTCACAAGGTTAGTCTGTAAGATAGTAAGAAATAAACACAGACACTTTATTTCCTCAACGAAGCCTTCTTTCGCACCACTTATTCTTTAAGGAAATAAGAAACCTATACGCCATTTTTGTTTAGAAGGTATGACTACCCCCGATTAAGCAGCTAGTGCGTAATCAAAGTAAGTGTTAGTATTAGCACTTATTAAGTTCAGCGTTTTTACAGAGACCGTCGCTGCCCTCTGCCTTGCACAAATTAGTTTCATCACCTAGTCGAAACCTGTACACCCCCGTATTTTCAAAGAACGCTGCCCCCTCGCCATATTTGCCGACGAGGGGGCATTATATAATTAAAAAGCGAACGGTTATCTCGCAGAGCCGTCATGCTATCCCATCGTTAATCTTTTCCGCCTTCGTAAAGGGCGTTGAAGGACGACCTCTAGGTTGTCAAATCTTAGATATCACATATTCAACATCGCTTTTTAACCAAGTGATATGTTCTAAATATACAGGTTTTTTATATTTTGTCAATCACTTTCTTCAAAAAAACTAACCGTTTTATATTTTTTTAGCAATTTATCTAGAGTATCGATATCTTTACCTAGCATGCTAGCAGCCTCTGTTTTGCTGCCACACACTGATATAGCTGTCTTCAATAGTGCATCTCTAATAATAAAAGGAATTGATTTCCAAATTGGAATTCCAAATAATTTACCACCTATGGGTTTGCTGGCTATTTCTAATTTTAGAGCAATCAAATCTTCTAGTGATAAGCTAGAAACGAAAATTTCTGCTTCTTCTGGAAGTTTTCCTTCTTTTCTCAACTTCCTAATAATACTATAACTTCTCTTGTTTTTCTTTGCTTTCATAAAATTAAATTTGACTTTCAGTTTTTTCTATGCTACCCTCTTAAAACAACAACAACTAGTTATTTAAAATGATTAAAACAACTTGGAATACAGGCTCTAATGATAGCATTACTTTTAGTAATATTATAGAACAGATTAAAAAACATACTTTATTAAAAGGTACTGTATATATTGGTACTGATTCTTTCTTTATTAAAAATGACTGTATATTTGCTACTGCTATTTGTTTATATGGAGCAGATAATCAACAAGGTGGTAGGTATTTCTTTACTAAGTCTAGAATTAATAAAAACAAATTCCCTGAACTAAGTATACGGATGATTAAAGAAGCCGAGAATACTATTAATCTATCGAATACTATTATGAATGAAGTACCAAATGCTATGCTAGAGCTACACCTAGACATTAGCCCACAAGAAAATAACGAAAAAACTAGCCATTTAGCAAAAATGCTGGTGGGTTATGTAAAAGGTTCCGGTTATGAATGTAAAATCAAGCCATATGCCTTCGCAGCGGCTTCAATAGCGGATAAACACTCCAAATGAACTCTTTTTTTCTTTGTCTCACTGCTATTTCTATGAATCTTCACAATGCTGATGTTGTTTGTGAAAATGCTGAAATAATACTAGAATCAGCAGAAAAGTATGATTTAGACCCTTCTTTGCTCCTTGCTGTCGGCAGAGTAGAGAGTAGATGGACCCCAACAGCAGAAAGCTATGGTAATGCCTGCGGTGTCATGCAAGTTTTACCCAAATACACCAAAAATCCAAAGAGATCTTGTGAGGATTTGAAAGATCCAGCCGTTGGTATTGAGGTAGGAGCCAAAAAACTAAACTATTGGATCTATAAATACGGAAAAAAGAATAAAACAACAGGATTGTGTGGTTATAACGCTGGATTTAGATGCAAGGGTGATAATAAGAATCAACCCGGCTTAAACTATGCTAAATCTGTGCTAAGATGGGAGAGAAAATTCAACAGAGGAATGCGTAAGCAAAAGCGCAAATATGAAAATAAAAGTATTTTTAACTATTTATTTACGCTAGTTGAAATCATAGGAGATTACAAATGAACGACTTAAATTTACCTACTCTAGATATCGAAGACATTGATATCGATGAGATTGAACAATCTAAGATGGACCTCGTTGAGGATGAAAGTGGTGGCGCTATTCGCTACGGTATTGTTGGCTCTGGTCAAGGTGGAGGAAGAATGGCGAAAGCTTTCTTTGATCTAGGATACAGGAAGACAATCGCTTTTAACCTAGCGCAATCAGACCTTAATCATCTAGGACTTCCAGAAAATCATAAGCATCACTTGGTTTATGAGGGTGCTTCTGGTGCTGGTAAAAACCACGCTGTCTCTAAGAAAGCATTTGATGATAAGAGCCAAGAAGTCTTCAACAAATATAAAGAGATCTTCGGTGATAAAATCGACCGTATCTTGATCTGTGTCGGCGTCGGTGGTGGAACTGGCGGTGGTAGTGTTATGTCCCTCTTAGACACAGCAAAGCGTTATTTCGCCTACATTGGTGTTGAAAACCCCAGTGAAAGAGTTGGCGTGATTGCTTCTTTACCAACCACAGGAGAATGTGCTTCCCCAGTTGTTGCTGAAAATTCATACAATAGAATGACTGAACTTTGTGAAGCAGCAGAAAACAATCAGTTCGCTCCATTGGTTATTATCGACAATGATAAAATTAAAAAGCTTTACCCTCGCTTGACTGTTAAACAGTTTTGGCCCACACTAAACAATACTGTTGCTGGTTTGTTTCATATTTTTAATCTTCTTTGCACTAAGAACTCTGATTACACGGTTTTTGATCCAGCAGACTACGATAGTATTATGAAGACATCTGGATGCATGATCTTTGGTGCTACAACAATTAAAGATCCAGAGAGTTCGACATCAGTATCTCAAGGTCTTCGCAATAATCTAGAAAAAACACTTCTCGCTAGCGGGTTTGACCTAACATCTGCTAAAGGTGCTGCTTCTATTATTGTCGGTGGAACTGTTCTGTATGAAACTGTTCCCGGTCTTATGGATAACATCGAGTATGGATTTGATACCTTGGCTACTTTAACTGGTGGTGCTATTATTCATAGAGGTATTTATGAAGATCCAGAAAGAGAAAAACTCGTTGCCTACACAATCGTTGGTGGGCTAAAATCTCCAAAGAAAAGAATTGAAGAATTGAAAAAGTTCTTGAATTTAAGATAAAAACATTATATAATGTTTCTATGAAAAAAATAATAATTCTTGCAATTCTATTCCTCCCTATTGCTGCACAAGCACAAGATTATTCACAAGTTAGGGCAAACTCTAATGTTTGGTCTAATGAGTGCAAAAGCTGCCATACTGTATATCAAGACTTAGCAAAAGAAACAGGTATCCAAACGGAGCAGTATCTTTTTAATTTTGTGTATGAGCATACCAATAAAGAAGGAAGGAAGTTTGGTGAAATCTTATCAAAAAGTGAGATTGATTTTGTTTCTAGATTTGTATTAATTGCAGCTTACTTGCACAAATTAGAAACAGATATGCGTAAGGCAGGGGATCACCTTCAAGAGAACATTAGATTATAAGCGCCCGTAGCTCAGTTGGATAGAGCGTCGGCCTTCTAAGCCGAATGTCACAGGTTCGAATCCTGTCGGGCGTACCATTTATTTTGATCTTTTATTTAAAATGTTGTATAGTTACTGTAACATAGCAACCTATTAAGGAGTGAAAATGAAAAAATACTGGCATTTAGAAGCAAAAGATGAAGAAGAGAGCGAAAGGGACGCCCAAGGACCAATGATGATGGCTGGATCAAGTGATGATAGTAAAGTATCTGTTGAGCACAATAAGATTTATTTTTACTCCGGTGTGACAAGGCAAGATAATCTCACTCTTAATAAGTTGTTACATAGTACAGGGCATAAGCTAGCAAATATTCAGCAAGTTTATAAACTAAATGAAGCACCCAAAGTGCAGTTGCATATCAACTCATATGGTGGTTCTGTTTTTGCCGGATTCAGTTCAGTCGACTATATTCGTAACTGCCCTGTTCCAGTTGTATCTGTTATTGATGGGTGCGCTGCTTCCGCCGCCACGATTATGAGTGTTGTTGCTGAAGAGCGACTAATGCATGAACACGCATTTATGCTTATTCATCAACTATCTTCTGGAATGTGGGGTAAGTTTGAAGCGATGAAAGATGATATGAAAAATAATGAATTGTTAATGAAGAAAATCATTGGTATTTACGAAGAGCACACAAAAATCCCAAAAGTAAAAATTAAAGACATTCTTAAGAGAGATTTGTGGTGGGATGCAAAAACCTGCTTAAAATATGGTCTTGTTGATGATATCATCACACCATGAACTTCAGCGGTCGACCTACCATACTAATCAGCGGAGGATTCAATCCGCTTCACCTTGGACACCTTCTACTACTAAAACACGCTAGCTCTTATGGCGATGTAATCATTGCTTTAAACAGCGATGAGTGGGTAATAAAGAATAAAGGCTATTTGCTTTTTGATTTCGATGTTCGTAAGATGTGCCTAGAAGATGTTCCATATGTTAAAGAAGTTATAAAGTTTGATGATTCTGATGGCACAGTATGTGATGCGCTGAGAAAAGTAAAGCCAACGTTTTTTGGAAACGGGGGAACAGCCACAAACATCACAATACCAAAAAGCGAATTAGAAGTATGCAAAGAATTAGACATAGTTCCAATATTTAGTCTAGGAGAAAATAGTGACGATATTGAGCACAAATATTTAATATTAGTTCAAGATACAATTCAAAGAACAGCGATTCCCGAATTAGATAAATTAGATAGATTTAGAAGGCTATATACGCAGCAATAAGAAGAAGAGAATGGTGAAGGAACTGGTCAAATCCAAGAAGACTAATTGGACCCCAAAGACTAAGCCGCTTGTGTATGGGCTTTGTATCGTCGGGATCCAATAGCAACTTAGAAGAGTTAACTGAAATAACTCTGCTGGTTATATAATCAACTATATAATGAAAAATAAAATTAAGACCAGCAAATTTTAAAGCAGGCTCTACGCCAACAAAAAAAACTAAGCCCAAATAAAGAGTACATGTGTATATCCAAACATGGGCTAGCATTGTACCAGCGTTTTCGGATTTCTCTACAGACATAGAATAAGGTTGGAGTATGTAATCTCCTAAATAATGAAGAGCCAATATATAAATAAACAATCCGGCTGAAATCATAATAACCTAACTACATCATAAAAGTTCCTTTCTATTAATAAGTATTAAAACGTAACACTAATGTCTTTACTTTGACAAAAAAATATTATATATTATAAAAATGAATATGTCGGGGTGGTGGAATTGGTAGACACAGCAGACTTAAAATCTGCCGCACTAAAGCGTGTGTGGGGGTTCGAGTCCCCCTCTCGATACTAGAAATTTAAATTAATATCAAAGTCGCTCATTTTGGAAGGCTCGGACAAACCCAAAGCCTCCCAAACTGAGCTTTTTTCTTCTTTTGACTTTTCTTTAACTTTACTTAATCTTTTTTCTTCGCCCATACGAATACTGTTTATAACAAACTCGCGTAAAAGATCTTTAGGAGGAGATACAGATACAACTGGAAAATAAACATTAACAGAATGAATCATTCCTACGATTTCATCGTTCTTGTTGAAAATAGGAGACCCAGAACTACCACCCATCGCAGGTATAGAATAATAAGCCCTCAAATCTCTATCACCCATAAAGAAGCCTTCCAATAATGGGACAACATCTTTATAGAAGATACCAACTGGAGCAGCAACATTATAAACCCTTTCCCCCGGTTCCACCGAAGTCATAGGTCCAGCAAGTTTCGCCACCTTTGTTGTATAGAGATTGTGAGCGAATAAAATACAAGTATCGATATTATTATCAATATTAATAATATCAGAGGTATATTCTCCAAGTTTAAAATTAACTGATTTCATCTCAACGTCTATTTTTGCAGCACCAAGTGAAACAGCCAATCCCATTTCTTGCTCAAAAGAACAAACGTGACCAGCAGTAAGAACATAAGATCCAGCATTTGTTCTCATGACAACAGCGCCAGAACCGCTAGATCGTGCCTCTTTCGATAGACATTCAGCAGGATCTGCTGGATTGCAGACTGTGATTACAACCTTTTGTTTTATTTTAACAAATGTATCACGAGCGTCTCTGGAAAAATCTAGATTGGACGTTGCACAAGAAATTAGTGAAACACTAAATAAGAATAATGATAGTATAGTTAAAAGTCTGTTTCGCATATCTTAACTAGTTTCAAAAAACTTTAAACTTTAATATTTTCTGGTAGTATTTATAATACGAGGTAATCCTGTGAAAAAAACATTTGTTCTAGACACCTGCGTCTTCCTATCCGATCCTAACTGCCTAAAACAGTTTGAAGAGAACGACATTGTTGTTCCTTTAAAAGTATTAGATGAAATAGATAAAAACAAAGCCAGACAAGACGGAGCGGGGTTTAATGCTCGCTATGTCATCCGTATCTTAGATGTATATAGAACAAAAGGCAGTCTTTTTAAAGGTGTCTCATTAGGCGAAGGCAAAGGAAAACTTTTTGTACAACACTACGAAACAGAAGGTTTGCCACACGACTTTGATTTATCAGTTCCAGATAATCAAATTATAGCCACCGCTCTCACCGAAAAAGCAAAATACAAAAGAAAAAAGATTGTTGTTGTATCGCAAGATATTAATATGCGTGTCAAGTGTGACTCTCTTGGCTTGCTATGTGAAGACTATGTGGCTCACGATACAGTCGAAAACAAAGACGAGGTATTTACTGGTCTATCCAAGTACCTTGTTGACGAGCAAGTTGTTGATTCATTTTACGCTGGTGAAGATATTTTTGCCGACAAAGAAGAAATAAGGCTTCAACCAAATCAGTATGTAATGCTAGTGTCTAACTCAAACGACAAGAAAACTGCTTTGGCTAGGTTTTATAAATACAATGACCCGCTTGTAAAAATGTACAAGATGGACGATGTGTGGGGTATTGACGCTAGAAATAAAGAGCAATCATTTGCCCTCGAACTTCTAATGGACCCAGATGTCGAAGTTGTATCTCTTATTGGTCAAGCTGGTTCTGGCAAGACCTTATTAGCCGTAGCAGCAGGGCTAGAGCAGGTACTAGGCGACGATAATGAATATAAAAAACTTATTGTATCCAGACCCATCCAACCACTTGGTAAAGACATTGGATACTTACCCGGAACACTTGAGGAAAAGATGGATCCTTGGCTGATGCCTATCAAAGATAATCTAGAGTTTTTACTAGGAAATGACAGAGATACAGTCAAAATGTACTTCGAGAAGGGTGTAATCGAGATAGAAGCCATCACATACATTCGAGGGCGTTCTATCACAAATGCCTTCATTATTATTGACGAAGCCCAAAACCTCACACGACACGAACTTAAGACTATTCTTACCCGTGTTGGCGAGGGAACAAAAATAATTCTCACTGGTGATATCGAGCAAATCGACAATATCTATATTGACGAGACTTCTAACGGGCTTACCTATGCTGTTGAAAAGTTTAAAGAGCATGACATATCAGGTCACATTACCCTGCAAAAAGGTGAACGATCAAAGGTTGCTACTCTAGCAGCAAAGATTTTATAACTTTTTCTTGACAAAACTTAAATATTACATTATATTATAATATATTAGGACTTGTAGCTCAGTTGGTTAGAGCACACCGCTCATAACGGTTAGGTCCTCGGTTCGAGTCCGAGCGGGTCCACTAAATACGGAGAAAAAATGGATATCGAATTTAAAGATAATGTAGAGGACGTCAATGAAGTTCTTGATGAAGTTGTTGAGCCTATAAATGAACTTAAAACAATGCTGGTTAATTATGTTGGAGAGAAGCAATCGCCTGACGAAGATAATGTCACAGTAGAAATGATCGTCGACCAACTTGCAAATGAATTCCCAGAGTTTGTTTTAGCGGTAGCAGAAGAAAACTTTATGCGCGGATACCAACAAGCATTAAACGATGTTGAAGTTGGTAGGAAAGCTTGGGAAGAAGAGCAAAAAGACAATGAGCAAGAGTGATTACATCAGAGAAAGCCTAAATAAATCTAAGTCTTTAAATCACCACAGCCTTTTTGGTTCTCGCATTCCGATTTATGTAAAAGATAAACTTATCTTTACAGATGGAAAGAGCACCCTGCAAGACGTAATAGAGATAGTACAAAATTCACTCCCTTCCTTCCTAGTCTCTAACGTAGATGTAATCTATGTTGGGGATTTTTCTTTTTTTCAAGAAAGAAATACAAATGCAGCGTATGAGGAAGGAGCAATTTATATTATCAATGTCCAAGATAATGCCGAAGATATGGCAGATGATATTGTTCATGAAATAGCACATTCTGTTGAAGAGAAATATTATGAACAAATCTACGGAGATGGTAGGGTAGAACAAGAGTTCCTAGGAAAAAGAAATAAACTTTACCAAATCCTCAAGGCATATGAAGAGCCCTTAATGGACCTTATGTATTTTCAGAACCCAGACTATAATGAAGACTTTGATGATTATCTATACACACAAGTAGGCTATCCAGCACTCTCTGCATATGCTAATGGTCTGTTTTATTCACCCTATGCATCTACTTCTGTTAGAGAATACTTCGCCAGAGGCTTTGAAGCTTATTTTCTTTACAAAGACTTAAAAACACTTGCTAATATTAGCCCCATACTGTATAATAGGATAGAAACTTTAGTAGACATGGAGTAGAAATGGGTCACATTAGCTTTTCTGAGGCAAAAAACTGGAACTTTTGCCCTTATTATCACAAATTAATGAACATAGACAAGGTAAAAGGCTTCCAAGGCAACGCTTTTACTGCTTTTGGTAATGCTATTCACGACACCTGTGAGAAGATGATGACCGAGGGTTTAGACGATAAAAAGTCGTTTTTTAGCCTAAAATTCAAAGAAACACTCGAAAAACTGCCTGAAAATGCCCAAAAAGACCCTAAATTGGTCAATTCTATGGAAAATCAAGGTCCTTTGATCCTCGACGAGGTGTTTCCTGCTATGGAGGAACACTTTGGAGAGTATGAGGTGCTTGAAGCCGAAGAAGATTTGATGGAAATGATCAAAGATTTCAATTGTGATGAAAAAAACAAGTTCAAAGGCTTTATTGACTTGGTTATTAAGACATCTGACGGCAAAGTACACATTATTGACTGGAAAACCTGCTCTTGGGGCTGGGATGCTCGCAAAAAAGCAGATCCAATGATCACATATCAACTTACTTTCTACAAACACTTCTGGGCAAAGAAGCATAACGTTGATCCAAAGATGATAGAAACTCATTTCGCACTACTTAAAAGAACTGCAAAAAATAATAGAGTCGAAATCTTTCGTGTAACAAGTGGTCCTAGAAAAACTCAAAACGCACTTAAATTTCTTGAAAAAGCAATTTATAATATTGAAAAGAAAAACTTTATTAAGAACAGACTTGCTTGCCGCAAGTGCGAATTTCACAAAACGGAACATTGCACATGACTGATAAAAAAATTAAGATACTCACCATTAGTGATCACCCCCTTTCTCCCTCGGGCGTTGGAACTCAAACAAAATATATGATTGAAGCACTGCTTAATACAGGTAGATATCAAGTATTATCTCTTGGAGGAGCCGTAAAGCATCATGATTACACGCCTCAAAAAGTAGAGCCGTATGGGGATGACTGGATCATAATCCCAGTTGACGGGTATGGAAATCCAGACCAGATAAGATCTATGTTGACAATGCATAATCCAGATATTTTATGGTTTATGACAGATCCGAGATTTTATGAATGGCTGTGGGATATTGACAATGAAATTAGATCTCTTGTGCCTATGGTATATTATCACGTTTGGGATAATTTTCCTGCCCCTGTCTACAATAAAAGCTTTTATGAATCAAATGATTTGGTTGTATCAATTTCTAAAGTAACTAGGGATATTGTTAATGAAGTTACGGATAAAGTAGAGAACATTTATTTGCCTCATGCTGTTGACCCAAAATTCTTTAAACCATTAGAAAAAGAAGAAATAGAAAAGCTAAGAAAGGAACAAGGACTAGATGGTAAATTTGTATTCCTATGGAACAATAGAAATGCCAGAAGAAAAATGAGTGGCACCATCGTTCATTGGTTTAAAAAGTTTTGCGATAAGGTTGGAAAAGAAAATGTTTGTTTGATTATGCATACAGATACGAATGACCCATACGGTCAACCCTTGGAGCATCTTATGCACCACTTTGGGTTAAACGAAGGTCAGCTTAAATTTTCTAAACAAAAGCTAGATCAAGACAAACTAGGTGCGATGTACAATATTGCAGACTGTACGATAAATATTTCCGACGCAGAAGGCTTTGGACTAGCAACTTTGGAATCACTATCTTGTGGGACTCCGATTATTGTAACTATGACTGGCGGATTGCAAGAGCAGGTGACAAACGGGGAAGATTGGTTCGGCATTGGCTTAGAGCCAGCTTCCAAAGCTCTTATAGGATCCCAGCAGGTACCATACATTTATGAAGATAGAGTTTCAGAAAAAGATTTTATCGATGCATTGACAAAAATGTATGAAATGAACCCAGAAGAAAGATCTAAGCTTGGAAAAGCTGGCAGAAAACACGTTATCGATAACTATTCTTTTGATAAGTATCAATCTGGGTGGGTAGAGATTATGGATAATGTCTATAGTAAAAATGGTTCTTGGGACACTAGAAAAAACTATTCTGTTTGGGAAATGATTAAAGTTAATTAAAGGAAAATTATGAGAAAGAAGATCATTGTTAGGGGCCCTGTATTAAGCAGGTCAGGATATGGAGAGCAATCTAGATTTGCTCTTCGCTCATTGAGGAAACATGAGGACAGATTCGATATTTATCTAATAAATACATCGTGGGGTGGAACCGGCTGGGCAACTCAACAAAATGAAGAAAGAAAGTATATTGATTTTTTAATTCAAAAAACATTCCACCATCTTCAAAATCAAGGTCAATTTGATTTATCCCTTCAGATTACAATTCCTAATGAGTGGGAAAAGATAGCCCCAGTTAATATTGGATATACTGCCGGAATAGAATCAACAAAAATTGCCCCACAGTGGATTGAAAAATGTAATATGATGGATAGAATTATTGTAATTAGTAATCATGCTAAGAGCGGTATGATTAATACAATATATGATGTATTCGACCAGAAAACAAATCAGCCAGTAGGTAAGGCATCCGTAAATACTCCTGTTCACTTTGTTGGATATCCTGCTAAAGATTTGAAAAAAGAAAATGTAAAATTAGATCTTGAAACAGAATTTAATTTTTTGACTGTTTCTCAATGGGGACCTAGAAAAAACATTGCAAACACGATTCGATGGTTTGTTGAAAAGTTTAAGGATAATCCAGATGTAGGTCTTATTGTTAAGGGTTTTGTAAAAAACAATTCTACACTAGACAGAACAAGATCAGAACACCAAATTAGATCGCTGGTCGACCCATCTGCAAAGTGTAAAGTATATTTAATTCACGGTGATCTCTCTGATCAAGAAATGGTTGGACTATATAGTCACAATAAAGTCAAGGCTTTAATATGCATTTCTAATGCGGAAGGTTGGGGTTTACCAATATATGAAGCTTCTTATACAGGGCTTCCCGTTGTGTCAATCAATTGGGGTGGACAAGCAGACTTTCTTAACGCCACTGTAAGAGAAAGAAAAAAAGGATCAAAAAAGAAAACATCGATATCTTCAAAAGCTCTTTTCACCGAGGTTGACTATACTATTGGTCCAATTCAAAAAGAGGCAGTGTGGGAAGGTGTTCTTGTGAAGGATTCACTGTGGGCATATCCCGAGAAAGAAAGTTATCAGAATGCGCTAGGGAAAGTATACAACAACTATGATAAATGTAAAGATATGGCTAAAAAGCTGAAAACTTGGGTAAAGAAAGAATATGAGCCAAATAAGCAATACGACGCTTTTGCAAGTGTTGTTTTGCCAATTGAGGAAACAAAAGAGGACCCTGTAGTAAGTTTCGATTAATGAAATCAATAATCCACATAGCAGATTTTTACTCGACAGAGATTAGGGGAGGCGGCGAACTCGTAGATGAGATTGTCGTCTCTTCTCTCGTTGATAGGGGCTATTCTGTAACTAGAATAAAATCCAAGCAAGTAACAGAAAAGCTAATCAAAGATAACGCAGACAAGCTTTTTATTGTCTCTAACTTTGTCATGCTTCCCGGTATGTGTATCAACTTGCTACAAACTTGTGATTATGTGATTTATGAACACGACCACAAATACATTGTCGAGAGAGACCCCTCGAAGTATAAAGACTATAAAGTCCCAGCTAGCAGATTACTCAATCTAGACTTCTATCAGAATGCTAAAGCAGTGTTTGCTCAATCTAAACTACACGCAGAGGTAATCAGCAAAAACATTAGGGGAGCCAATGTAATCAATCTTGGCTGTTCTTTGTGGTCAGAGTCCGAACTTGAAACTCTACAATCCTACGTGGATACAAAGAAGAACGGTAGGATGGCTGTGCTAGACAGCACCAACCAAGTTAAAGGAACCTACCAAGCAAAGGACTTCTGCGAGAAAAACAAAATCGATTACAACTTGATCGGCTCTCTCAACTACGACGAGTTCATTGGACAACTAGCACAACACGAAGGTTTAGTTTTCTTCTCACAGGTTCTCGAAACTTTCTGCCGATTGGCTGTCGAAGCCCGTATACTAAATTGTAAACTTAAAACGAATAATAACCTCGGCTGTGTAAGCGAGGAATGGTTCCCCAAATACAAAGGGCAAGACCTTTTAGACTTCGTAAAGTCCCAAAAAACTGAAGTAATCGATAAGGTTGTGCAGGCACTGGAAAGCGAGAAAAGAGCCGAGACCACAGAGGCACCTATTACAGTTATTTTAAATGCTTATCGTCGCCCATACAATCTTAAAATGCAGATTGATGCGATCAGAAAGCAGACAAAAAGACCAACGCAGATTTGGCTGTGGGTAAATCAACACGAGGACAATGATGGATTTAACTTTAAAGAACTCGACCTTGATAGAGTATTCCACAATGATTACAACTGGAAGTTCTATGGAAGGTTTGCCGCTGCTTTGTTGGCTGATACTGAATATGTAGCCATTTTTGACGACGATACAATCCCCGGCGAAAGGTGGCTTGAAAACTGCTTGGAAACAATGAAAACCAACGAGGGTATCTTGGGTTCTGCTGGTGTAACGCTCAACGACAAGTTCTATGTCCAGCATGACAGATGTGGATGGCCCACACAAAATAGCGAAACAACAAGGGTAGACCTAGTTGGTCACGCTTGGTTCTTTAAGCGAAATTGGTTACAATACCTTTGGAGAGAAAAGCCAACAACTTGGGATAATGGAGAAGACATTCAGTTTTCTTACCTTGCTCAGAAATACGGAAACATCCAAACCTACTGCCCTCCGCATCCACCAGAGGATAAAAGCCTCCACGGATCTATCTTGGGCAACGAGTTAGGCATCGACATAAAAGCAACCTCAACAAACCAAGCAGTATCACATCAGCGCTTTTTCAACGAAAGAGATGTCTGCGTTCAAACAGCAATCAAAGGTGGCTGGAAAACTGTGCGAGGTATAAAAGTATGATTTTATTAAGTTTCGGAACTAGACCAGAGTGGATTAAGATTAAGCCATTGCTAGACCAAATGGACGGCAACATTCCATACCGCTTGCTTTTCACAGGTCAACACACAGACCTACTCTCAAAAGTAGGCGAGGACATAGATTTAATAAAGTTAGAAATCAAGGATGGTCCAAATCGACTTGACTCTATCGTGAGTTCCGTTATGAATTTGGAAGAGATTTTTGAAGGAATAACCTCTGTTTTAGTACAGGGAGATACAACTTCTGCTTTCTCTATTGCTCTTGCTGCTTTCCACAGGAGGATCAAAGTAATTCACTTGGAAGCAGGATTAAGAACATACGATAAAAATCAACCTTACCCAGAGGAGTTCAATCGCCAAGCAATATCTAGAATTGCTGATGTGCATCTGTGCCCCACAGATCTTAGCAAAATATTTTTATCTAACGAGAATACGCAAGGTAGGGTAGAAGTTGTAGGCAATACTGTATTGGATAATCTGCGAGATGTTGAAACAGAATATACAAACAAAGTTGTTGTAACGATGCATCGCAGAGAAAACCATAATAATATGGATGATTGGTTTAAAGCTATTGATAAAATTGCCGAAGCCAACAAAAACTTGGAGTTTATTATTCCTCTGCATCCAAATCCTAACGTTCAAAAGCACAAGCATTTGTTAAAAAACCTTAAAATTGTTGAGCCAGTAGAGTATAATGAATTCATAAAGTTGCTGGCTAAAACAAGGCTCGTTATCACTGATTCTGGCGGCTTACAAGAGGAAACTTCTTTTCTAAAAAAGAAATGTATTGTAT
>VMHT01216380.1_pt1 | contig 14428 bp, 10 predicted proteins | sample 4693611 | NCBI WGS metagenome assembly VMHT01 (sample SAMN12280063, study PRJNA550983) | marine metagenome | isolation source: seawater sampled from same location over 5 years 0.02-0.2 micron viral filtrate | place: USA: collected off the coast of southern California halfway between the port... ... | reverse complement strand
GATTGTTTTGGATGTAATTCTCCATCTTTGCAGATGAGGACGCCACCCATGCCGTTGACATAGAAGTCGCTGCCTTCAGGGGCGCCGACGAGGATATCGTCGTCGTCTGAAATCATGACTTCGCCATCCTTGACCAATGAGGTCATGAATGTCGTCAAGTTGTTTGAATAGAGCATGCTCGATGTCGTGGCGAGCGTTCCCGGTAGATTGGAGGTTCCGACGATGATGACACCGTTATCGGTCGTGATCACTTCGCCTTGTACCGTGTCTTCACAGTTGCCTCCGACATCTGCGTTCATATCAACCACTACAGCGCCTGATTTGAAATTTTGAACGGCTGTTGAAGGAACAGTGATTGGCGCAGGGCGGCCGAAAATTCGAGCCGTAGTGACAATGATGTCTGCGTCAGCAGCAACACCACAAACGGTGTCGTTGACCTTCTGAATGAATTCTGGGGTCAATGGCTTCGCATACCCGGATTCGTCTTCGAAGTCGTCCATGCCATCGACCTCAATGAAACGTCCACCGACCGATTCGATTTGTTCAGCAGCAGACTTTCGAACATCGGATGCAAACACGACAGCACCGAGTCGCTTAGCGGTTGCAATCGCTTGCAAGCCAGCAACACCGCTGCCCATGATGACGACTTTTGCTGGTCGAATCGTTCCTGCGGATGTCGTCATCATTGGAATCCCCTTGGGGACTTGGGCCGCACCAAGGAGGACCGCTTTGTAACCAGCGAGGTTGTCTTGTGAGGAGTTTACGTCCATAGATTGCGCTCGTGAGAGGCGACGTGGGATCATGTCCATCGAAAGAAGGGTGACGCCTGCTTTCATGCACGCTTTGACATGCTCCGGATGTCGGAATGGGTCCGACACACAAGCGAGGTTCGCTCCTTGTGATATTCCGTCAAGACCAGGGAAACGGATGCAAACAATGTTTTCACAGCCAAGTGCGTCCGAGCGAGAACCAATGGTGGCGCCTGCAGCTTCGTAATCACTGTCGTGATAATTTGCAGCTTTTCCAGCACCAGTTTCGATCACAACCTCAAAGCCAGCTTTGAGCAATTTCTTCATGCTTGAAGGAACGATTCCAACACGAGTTTCGCCTTCAGGTTCCATTGGTACGCCGAGTTTCATCTTGTTGCCTCATACCCAATCCCCACGAATGTGGGTGTGGGATGTTTTTGTCCAACGGAAGGGGGTTTTTAGATAACTCGCTTAGGAAGATTGATTTTTTTTGGCGGATTGCGAATGTAAAATCGATGTCGTAACCAGCTGGGCTTCATTTTCAACCATGTTCCTTATGGAGGTCCTTTCACTGGACCACTCAACGAAGGGACCACTATGGCGAGTAACCGAAGAAAAATTGCAGTGATTGGAGCAGGGAATGTCGGCGCAACTTGCGCATTTGTTCTCGCTCAGATGAAAATTGCCGACATTGTCATGCTTGATATCTATGAAGGATTTGCAAAGGGAAAGGCTCTCGACATGTCTCAGAATGGACAAGTTTTGAATTACGACGGCGCTGTTACCGGTACAGCCAACTATGAGGATATTGCTGGTGCCGCAGTTGTTGTCGTCACCTCTGGGTTCCCACGTCAACCCGGCATGACCCGTGAAGACCTGATCGCTAAGAACGCTGGAATTGTTCAGCAAGTTGGTGAAGGTATTCGAGACCACGCCCCCGATGCAACTATCATCATGGTCACAAATCCGCTTGATTTGATGACCTATCACATGCAAAAGGTCACAGGATTTCCTGCAAACCGAGTGTGTGGTCAAGCAGGTGTGCTTGACAGCGCACGCATGACCCACTTTGTGGCACAGGCTGTTGGATGTTCAGAAGAAGATGTTCAGGCAATGGTTCTCGGTGGTCACGGGGACACCATGGTGCCTCTCCCACGGTTCACCACGGTTGGTGGCATCGCCATCACGCACCTTCTCGATGCAGAAACCATCGATGCAATCTGCAAGCGCACTGCATCGGGTGGCGGTGAAATTGTCAAGTTACTCGAGCGGGGCTCTGCTTTCTACGCACCAGGTTCAGCGGCTGCCATCATGGCAGAGGCTGTATTGAACGATCGAAAGCGTTTGATTCCAGCTTCAGCTCACCTTACTGGTCAATATGGTTTGGACGATGTCTACATCGGCGTACCGGTCATCCTCGGCGCAGGCGGCATTGAGCGTATTCTCGAATTGGAGCTCAGTGAGGATGAACTCGCTTCGCTCCAAGGTTCTGGGAACTTTTACAAGTCGCAACTTTCCGAACTTCTCGGTTATTGACTACACCCTGATGATGGCCAGTGAGCGGGTGGTGCCCCTCGTTGTAATCTCTGATGGTTGAACTTCGTCATTGGCAACAATTGACAACGCCCGTCCTTGCTTCTTTCTGCTAATCATCCGGGTTAACACTTCCTGGCCGATGTAACATCCTTTGGCGGGGTGAATGTCATCTGCTAGGCCACATGCAAGCGCATGGTGCTTCGATGTGATTTCATAGCCAGCCCAAGGAACACATTGCTCAATCCTCCATTCGTGAAACGATTCCAAATTTTCTTCGGACTCAACATGCTTTCCTACGGTCGCCACAATCAGGTCGTACCCGCTCTCCAAGTGACCAATTGTAACACCGTCTTCTGTCGAATGTCGCCCTGGATTTTTCTGCTGATGCCCGAAACGAATGTAGAATTCATTGTTGGCAGACGCATCGAAAATTGCAACATCTTGGCCCAGAATACGGGGGGATACGTGCTCGTAGAGGGCTTTCCAAAATGGGGCATGGCTCACACAAGCGACGAAATCTCCCATGTGGAAAAGTGCCACACGATCGATCACTTTCGCAGTGGTGGTGGTAAATGTTGTCTGTTTGCATTCGCCTTTGCGTAAATCAAGCACTCGATTTGTCGATAGGCCGTCAATGAAAGCAAGCGCATCTGCCCCTCGCCAAACACTTAGGTGGCCGTCGAAGTAGCGGGCCGTTTGCATTCAATCTCCCTCATGCGAAGGATTCGCCGCATCCACATGAGGAGTCAGCGTTTGGATTGTTGATTTTGAAACCGCCACCCATGAGCCGATCGACATAATCGATTTCGATTCCGTCTAAGAGGTGGCTTGATGCATTCGGTACAAGGACTCTAAATCCGTTGATGTTGACTTCTTGGCAGGATTGGTCGGTCTCTTCGATGATTTGCAAATCATACATGTAGCCCGAACATCCACCAGATAAAACGCCGACGAGAAGTGCCATGGAACGGTCCTCTCCGAAGGCATCTGCAAGCATTTCTTGGGCTTTGTCGGAAATGGTCAAAGAGACTTCGACGACTTCGGGTTTGACCACTTGAATTGGTCCAGCGGTTTCACAGGTTCCACAGTCCATGGTTTGCTGAAGAGTGACTCGCCTAAGAACCTGCGCTCAAAGGACCGATTCATTCTGTTCGGTTTTACATTGAATCTCAAAATGACAGGAATCAGTTCCGTCACTTGTGCATACCCGTTCCTTTGAGAGGACGTCGACTTTGTGGCGGACCATGACAATTCCTTGTAGAACGCCTTCATCAAGATGGCAAAACATGCCCCCTATGGTCGGCTTCCCACCACATGCGCCTCCGTTCTGAACTACGACTGATTCAGGTGGCATGCCCTTTGTGACGATCTCACCCATGCCAAGTTGACGCCATTCTTCTGTCAAATGGGTCCAGAATTGCTCATCGCTGTCAACACTGCTCCACTTGTTGGCAAGTTCTTGTCCGATTCGTATGCCCACGCCTCCCAATACCTCATTGAGGTCAATTCCAAGCATGGACAGTGCAGCTGCTTGAGGATTATCTTGGACGGGAATTGGTTCCCCTGGTCTTCGTAGGAACGCATTTGGCGTTGATAATGATCCATCAACACTTTGTTCAAGGGATCTTCGCAACCGCTCGTAATATGAGCCCTCACCTAAATTCAATCTGAGTGGTTCAATTATTTTTCCTTCAATTAGCCTTGCTTTAGCGGCTCTGTAGGAGGTTCCTGCACCCCATTGAATGGCCATCAGTTCAAGTTGTGCTGCGAGGAATGCTTTTGATTCAATCAAGAGCGCGCTGTCATTCTTGCCCCGGCCGGTTGGTGTTTTCTCTACGTTGATGAATTGGAGGCCCACTTCATCATCCACATACACGCCCTGAATGCTGAAATCTTCATGGTGACGCACTTCAATGCGAGTGTCTAAGTCATCGAAAAATTTCACAGTTTTTTCGTTCAACGAAGTGGAAATTTTCACAACGACACCACGATTCACGGCTTCAATCATGGCTTCGAAAGCAACTGACCGTCGAAGATGGAAGATTCCCCAATGGCCAAGCATCATCCAAACTGATTCTTCAGCTTCGCTCAGAATTGATTGCAGATTTGCCATAATGGCATGACGGTCTTTCAGGACGGTGAAGTTTGGTTCTGTGTGTTCATTGTCATGAGATAGAAGGGCCATGTGTGCATCGGATTTCATCTCGCCAAGATGTTCCTGCATTCGGCGGAGGTCCATTTCAGACTTGCGAATGAGCAAATCAAAAACTTCTTCAATTTTTATTCCTAAAAATCGCATTGGTTTGTCGAGTGTCGCTTTGATAAGCCCCATGTCTTGCATTTTTCTCAGTGAATTGTATGCGTCCATTCGAGAAATGCCGATTCGCTTTCCAACTTCACTCGCTTTCGAGGGAGGGTGCGTGGCTAAATCCATCACAATTTGAGCATGTTTTGCTTCCATTCCACACTCGACGAGTCTGGCATGAATATCCATACTAGCGGTTTCTGACATGGATGCACCTCTGGTCACTTGCGACGAGCCTTACGAGCCCGTTCCTTCTGAAGGATTGAGCACCGGCGGATTTGATCCCTTGCCCGAGCAACTTCGTCTTGCTGCAATCCTCGTGGTATGGATTGCTCAAAACATTTGATTGCGTCTGGATACCGTTCCATCTCTGCGTAGGCACTGCCCATGTTGTAGAGGGTCTTGCCACGTACCTCGGCAGGACGGATGAGCATAGCTTGATGATATGCTTCCACACACTTCGGGTACTGTTCAAGGTAATAGTAGGCGTTTCCTTTGCCGTTTAGAATACGAATTAACATGTCATCATCGTTTGCGAATGATGGAAGTGCTCGATCGAATGAAGACAATGCCTTGTCGAATTTGCCATCTTCAATCAATTGGACGCCTTGGTTGTACCATGCGATGTCTTGGTTCGCAATCGACATTGAATTTACTTCGCCCGGGGTTGTGAGGGCGACTCTGGATGTAGCATCAAGGGCTGCCTTTGCCAAGTCAACTTCCGGTTGTGGAGCCTGTGGTGCAGCAACTGGTCGGGCTTCAATCGGTTGCATGAGGATATCATTTTCAGCGTCGTATGTGGATTGAATTGGCGCTGGTTGTGTGTTGAATTCTGGCGCCTTGGGTTCATTATTGAGGCCAAGTGCGCCCATGTAAAAGTCAGCAGCGGCGTCATCGGGGTTCGGAGGAACTTGATTGGAGTTCGGAGGAACTTGAGGCGGCACTGGTACGTTTGTTGGAGGAGCAAAGGCGCCTGTTAGAGCAGGGGCGACTGTTGTTGGAGTTTCCGTAACAGGCGTTTCCATCAATGCATCGAAGGCCGGTGCTTGTTCCACAACGGGTTCAGGTGCAGGCGCAGGCACAGGTGCGATAACGGGGGTTGTGGATTCAGTTGGTGTTGCTTCTGTCCCTGACTCTTGATCCAATCCGTTTGCTTTCGCATGACATTTCTGTGCTGTTTCTAGGTCACCTGCGTTTTCGAGGGAACGAGCGAGTCCACGCCAATTGTCAGCGTTCTGCCCGTCATTTTGGATGAGGGAGCGCCACAGGGTAACCGCTTGGACATGGTCGTTGGCTGCGGAATAAGCCCGAGCATGAAGTTGTGATCCGCCCTGGCCAAGTAAGTTGAGTGCTTCTTGGGCCATTTGAGGTCCTTCGGGAAGGGTGGGTGGCAGTCCCTGTGATGCCTCGAGAACGTTTGCTTCACCCTCTGCAAGTCCAATGAGAACCTCCACGAGTTGGTGGCGGATTTCGTTCGTTGGATCTGCGTTAATAACCGCCCTTGAGGCCGTAAGATAGCGCTCGATGTCACCGATTTCATAGCAAAGCATGCTGCATTTGAGGGCTGCCTTGAGGTACATTGATTGGGCATTGAGTGCTTGCATGTAGGCATCGATGGCTTTGGAAGAATCTCCCTTGCGCTGATGAATTGACCCGAGGTTAAACCATCCGCTCGCTTGAGTTGGGTCAAGTGTTTGAGCATGCGTTAATGCGCCGATGGCGTGATCATCAAGATCCAATCGAGCCATCGCCCCTCCTGCGATTCTCCAAGCACCTGCGTGTTGTGCGCCAATTGTTTTCAAATGAGGCTTGAGGAGGTTGAGTGCATCACCTGGTGCCCCTGCTCGAATCATCTGAGTCGCTTCCTCTACGAGTTGGTCGAGATCAACTGTTGGTTGTGCAGGAGCAACTGGTTGCATTGGTACAGGTTCAGGCGTGACTGCGGGAGCGGGTTGGGCCTCAGGAACAACGATGGTTGGAGTTGCAGGTTCAACCACGGGTTCTGGTTCGTCATGGAGCAATGCTGGTTGGCCTTGAAGGGTCACTTCAACGACTTCCGTTGCTGCTACGACTTCTGCTGCTGCCATCAATTCACTGAACTCAAGGTTTTCATTCCCATCATCGTGGTGAACGGCCTCTGCAAGAACAGCGTCTCTGTCTGTGGCCCCCGTTTCCTCCATGACTTTCTTGACTTGTGCTTCGCTGTAAGTTTGGGTTGGTTCAATGACCGGCATCTCTTCAATTTCAACAGATTCACCGCTCCCCTTGCACCGAGTTTGCAGTTCAGTAAGTGTCGGGTGTCCTGGAAAGAACACAAGTGCTCTCGAAGCCATATCATATGCACCAACTTCATCACCGATTCGTTCGAGTAAAATTGCGAGGTTCGCCGTTGCTGGAGCGTGTTCTTCATTGAGGTCAAGGCAAATTTGGAAGGCTTGTCGTGCGCCGCGTGCATCTTGTTGCGCCTCAAGTAACACGCCTCGGTTGAACCATGCCATGTCACATGAGGGGTCAAGCGCAATTGCTTTGTTGAAAGCAACGAGTGCTTCTTTTGGATTATTATTTCGAGAATTCTCCTCACCTTCCTGAAGCAAAGCCGCTACCTCTTCTTCGATCGTCGCCTCTTCGTCATCTTGAGGTGCGTTCATGTGGGTGTATGCTTCAGCAGCATCCACCAATTCTTGCTTGTTGAGGTAACCGTTTTCATCACCATCCATGGTTTTGGCGAACTCAATGAATCCATTTTCATCCTCGATTTTTTGGGCCACGATAACTTGTCGCATGACCTCGTCAGAGTACCGCTTTTCTGGGACTGGTGTTGGTTCCTCAGGTGCCATGGAAATTCCAGCAGACTCCAAGGCTGCTGCCATCGAATCGAGAACTGAATCCGTGACCACGTCATCGGCACCTTCAGGATTGGACGGCTCAGATTGAGTATTGTTGGTGTCCATTTGGCGCTTCCCCGTCTTGAAGGGATAAAGTGTGTCGCATAAGGATTGCTTCTTGATGCGTTCTATTTCCGACCCTATATTGAAATGCTTCCGCACCGACGATGGTCCATGAGCGAACCACCCCTTCGAGTCTTAGGCCTGTCAGGCGAATACCGATCGACATCGAAGAGCGGAATGATGGTGAACCATGCCCTTAACCTTGCAAAAGAGTCAGGTGCTGAAGTGTTTTTTTGGGATTGCAATGAGAAACCATTGCCACTTGTGGGCGAAGACGGATGCTGGGACAATGCGAATGTGAAGGAGTTTCAAGAACTGGCAGCATCATGCGATGCCTACCTCGTGTGCTCGCCAGAGTATCATGGTACGATGTCTGGCGTTATGAAGAACACATTTGATTGGCTTTACGACAAACACATCGGCGGCAAATCTGTTGGATTGATGTCCACCCTTGGGGGCATGCAGAATTCAAACACCCTCAATCACATGCGCATTATGCTTCGATGGCTTCACGCTTGGCCAGTTCCAGAGCAGCTCGCAGTTGGACATGTTAAGGAAGCATTCGATGAGAATGGAGAATTTACAGACGAGGCTACGAAAGAACGCTTGAAGTCGCTTGTCGCTTCTGTGTTGAACGCCGCAACAATGTTGAAAGATTGAGACGCATGTCAACACAGCGCCCTTTTTTTGAGGACGATTTTGGGGGCAAGTACCTTCTCATCGAACCTGGTTCTTTTGTTATGGGCGATTCGCTTGGCAACGGGCCTAAAGGTGAACGTCCGCCACACGAGGTTACAATTTCAGATCCATTCTTTCTTGGCGAACGACCTGTGACACAAGCCCACTGGCAAAGCATCATGGGCGAAAACCCCTCGAAATTCACCGACGGATGGGCAGCAGGATTGCGACCGGTGGAAACGGTATCTTGGTTGGATGCACAGGCATTCATTGAACGATTGAATGAACGAGACAGTGATGCAGTTCGTCTCGGATTCACAGGGGAATGGCGGCTTCCTAGCGAAGCAGAGTGGGAATACGCCGCTCGTGCTGGGACATCATCGAGGTGGCCCTTCGGGGACCGTGATTCTGAATTGAACGACTATGGGTGGCACGCGGGGAATTCTGGCGCCACGACTCGAGAAGTCGGTCAAAAAAAGGCGAATCCATGGGGGTTTCTTGACCTGTTTGGCCAAACAGGCGAGTGGTGCCATGATGATTACGTTGCCAACTATCAAGATCATACTGGTTCCCAAGAAGCCCATCGTGATGCAGCGTCTCAACGTAAAATTCACCGGGGAGGTTCTTGGTTTACCGAATCAGATTCGACCCGAAGCAGGGCTCGAGCATCTGCTCCAGCGACCCAACGAAGCGATGGAATCGGTCTTCGACTTGTATGGGCGCCCCGAAATGCCAATGTACCAACATGAAGACCACGGGGCATGACGGTCCTCTACCATAATCCTCGGTGTTCGAAATCTCGCGCTGCGGTTGCGTTGTGCGAGGCATCGAATTTGGATGTGGAAATCCATCTTTATCTGGTCAACCCACTCACGAAACAGGTCTTACACGATGTTCTCTCTCGTCTTGATGGGCCGATTTCTGCCGCAATCCGACGTAAGGATGTCAAATTCAAGGAGGCAGATTCCTCTGAACTTGATACCGAATCACTGGATTCCGTTGTTGAATTTTTGTCGAACCACGGCCATTTGATAGAACGGCCGCTCTTGGATACCGGGGTAATCAGCATCATTGGTCGCCCACTGGAGCATCTTGAGGCCCATCTCTAGGCTGTTCATCACCTTCAACAAGATTGACGTCAATTTTCATCGACTCGTCCAATGGTGCAAGCGTCTGGTGGGCGGGGGCTTCTCCTGGTTGAATCGACCATTTGTGAGTGAATTTTGTTTTGAGCACCGTCATTAAATTCCTGCGCTTCAGCGCATCGATTCCTGCTGCTGTTCTATCGACAACAGGGGCTATATCTTCTTGAAAAACATCGTCCATATGCTGGCAAATTTCTTCGAATGTTCGAGATCCGTTACATAATTCCCACAGCATGCTATTCATGGGGTCGAGTGGGCGCCTCACCTCCCGTGGTGCACGGAAGAGCTTAGCCAACATCCGTTCAAAGCGATTGAATCGTTTTTCGATTCGTAGGATGACTTTACGGCCGGTTACTCCGGCGAGCGTCGGGTGTCGTTCAGGTTCTCCAAACCTTGCCCACCAAACTGGGACACGGCATGGGTACATGCCAGAATACTGGTGAGAGTCTTTATCTGCAATCTCCATTGAATCACCTAAAATTCGAGCAGTGTCCATGAGAGGAGGGTCAACATAGACATCACGCCAAGAAATGCTGAAAGCCTTGTGGCCTCGACTCGTTCTGTGAAATTTCTAAGAAACCAAGTGAGGACGCCAAAGATCATGACCATGACCCACAAAGCGTACCAAGCAGTCGGGTATGTGGCCATGATGATTGCTGTTGTGGGTGATGTATCATGCTTGTCCTTTGAGTCGATCCAAGTATTGTTCACCATAATGGGTCCATTGCTCCATCGACCATCCATCTGGCAAACCACCATCGGGAAGTGGGGGGTGAGGTGCGTGTGTATCCATGGTAGCCACGGTTTCCACGGCATCATTTTCCGTACCCTGGCTCACAGGTGGCCCGTTGGTTACGGGAGGGCCTGATTGAGTGATCTGGGCGACGAAATCTTTTGTCGCATCTTCCTCGAGTATTGGTGCATCATTGCGTTTTCTGAGCAAGACAGTCATCAGCAGCGTGAACGCTAAGACACTTGCAATTCCGCCAGCAATCACCTCGACATTCATCGAAACTTCATCATTGATGCGTTCTGAAAATGAAAACACTTGTGCTTCCTCCCATGTGATTTTTCCATCAATACTTGTGACAGAAAAGGTCACCTTCTCCTCCAACGGACCTGACATACGGTGAAGGGTGCATGGGATATCCGCTAGTTGGGGCGTAAGATGGCCAGCATCAAATGTGATGTTTTGCCCCTCTTCCCCTACAAGGACCCCATTACAAACAATTTGCCAATCTTCTGGTGCGTCAACTTCGAACACCACCGTTTCAGATTGGCTTGAGGTACTGGAAAGGTTGACGAACAATGGCACACCTACACCAGTGGCATAAATGAGGCCAGACGGCTCACTCAATCCACCAGAGACTTTCCGTTGTTGGTCAACAATGATGAGAGCATCATACGACAGTTGGTAGGGCTGTCGTTCTTCATTCAAACCAGCAATCACTTCGAAGGAAACGACGATGCGCGTGTTCAACATCAAATCATCAGGAAGAATAAGATCCATTGCAAGGTGGGTATACTGGTTCGGTGCTAGCATAATCTCCACCGCTTCATTGATGGGTTTAGACGTCGAGCCAATGCCTGTTGAGAAGAAAGCCACAATTCCTGCGTTTGGAGGCGAGGATGAATACAATCCTCGGACGATGATACCATCATCCATCGCATTCCCAATATTCGTAAGGTTGGCTTGAACACTAACGGTCGTTCCAACCATGGCATAGGTCGATGCACTCGAACCTTCAAGCAATGGGATTCGAACGGAAGCAGTAATGATATCAACGGATACAGAATTATCTGAGCTGTCAATGTCTTCTCCGCCCATCACATCGGTTGCAAGGAAGGTAAGTGTGTGAATGACACTGGCGCCTTCGTCGCTTGGAACGTAGATATGTCCTTCAACAGTGACGTTATTGATTCCGACCTGATGTGAGTTTATTGCAATTGGGCCAGTCGTGTTCTCTCCGTTTATGCGGTAGTCGATGGACCAAGTTGAAGGGAGGGATTCAGAGGTTAGCAATGTCGATATAGGTCCATTCCCATTGTTCACCAGATCGAAGACAAACTTGTTGGATGCCCCTGGCCTCAGTTTGTCAGGTGCATCCACCAACGAAATACCGAGGTTTCGTACTGTGCTGATTTGAATCCCATCAAATGGATCGCCTTCAATGCTCATGCCGCTTCGTTCAGATGTGATTTCTGGGGTGAGTGCGGGTGCTTGTTCACCTGCATGACCGCTTTTAGGCGCCGTTACGATTGCCGTGAAGGTTGTTGTGCCTCCGGGGTTGATGACAGCATCGGGCCTCGACGGCTGCTCAATGATCCACATCCCTTTGGGTTCATACTCTACGGTCATCGAGAAGATGTCTTGTCGAGATGCGTTGTTCCAAATCGTAAACGATACGGTTTTTGATTCTCCAGCATCAATAAACCAATCCTGGGATGCCTGCGATGCCGTCATACCGACATAGGCTTCGCTGATCATTGATGCTGCCAAATCAATGTCGAGGGAATGAATCTTTTCGGTGTTGTTTTGTGAAGTGGCCTGAAGCGAGAACGACGCAACCGTGTCTGGCGTGGCATCAAGGGGCACAGTCATGCTCAAACCGACAAACACGGGCTGGTCTGCTCGAACCAGAATGGATGTTGACTGTGCCCAAGAGAATTGTACGCCCCATCCCGATGGAAGTGATGCTTGGTCAATGACAAGGTCGAAGACATCTGTTGCATCACCTATGTTCTGAATTTCTACCTCGAAAGGGCATGTGTACCCAGGTGGGCACGCCGGGCGCTCATCTGGTTGTAGAATCAGTGGTTCTCGGTCCGGTAAAACTTGGAACTGGACTGGAAGTGTCGTGTTCACCGATTGATGTTGACTTGAAGTCGCTCTAAACATGAGTTGATTGAATCCTGTTGTTGCGTTTTCGTCGGGCTTCAATTTCATGTGTATGATTTTAGTTTCACCCGGCGCAAGAAGCACGCCAGTTTGGCTGTTGATTGACACGCCAGAGTCATGGGCAAAATACACATCCCAATCAGCTGGTAAGTTCTCGACTGAAGGCATCACATAATCCGAAATGTTTCCATCGTTGGTCAGAGCGATTCCAACGCTCCCCCAATCACCTGGAAGCGCTCCGTTTGTTGATACACCGGTCGATGAAATAGCATATTCTTTGGCTTTGACTTTTTGATCATAGACAATCACGATATCATCGAGCCAAAACCCGATATCATTGTCGATGGTGTTGGATGTGAAAACAAACTGGAACGTCGTCGCTGAAGAAAATCCACTCCCAGATGCAGGGACAAGGGGAGATGTTGCACCCTGGCTGGTCACCGAAAAAGTCTGCCAAGAGGCCCCATCAAGAAACGCTTGGTCGATGGTGCCGCTTAATGTTCCAAGCTCTGAGATTTGTCCTGAGACTCCATTTTTGATTGAAAACTTCATTTCATCGCCTTGTTGCGAACTTCCAGTGTAAAAAAACGACACACCATTGGTTTTGGTCGGTGCGTTCACAGCGTCAGACATATCGATGGTTGGTGTTTCAAGGAGGCTCGTAGTCGATGCTCCATATGTTGACGCCTCCCCATTTCCAACGTGACACGCACTTCCTGCAGAGAGCGAGGTATCAGCGTTCGTCCCCCAATCATTTGTTGTGGTCCATAATGAGAGATCATCGCAGTTGAAGTAATGCGAGGCGACTGTGAAGTGTCGATTGTATTGGTTATTAGAAGGTTGATCATCGAGAACTGTAGATGTGGCATAGGCCTGAAGGGAATGGTTACCTGCATAGGTTGGCGTCACCGTGAAACCAATGCTGTTCGAACTGCCTCCGTTGAGGGTTGACATTTGCTGCGTGGCATTGACCATCTCGAACTGCTGGTACTCATCGTGGAGAATTTTCAATTGAACATCGATTGTACCTGAGGGGTTGGTTCCGAGGTTTTCGATGGTGAACTCCACATAGATCGGCACATCGACGACCGTATCAACAACATACAACGATGCGGGACGGTTGAACAAGGGGATCGGATGGTTCGAGGAGAACATCCGATAACGATCTTCATCTGTGCTCGTCGTATAGGAAAAACTCACGTCATTGACTGTTAGGTCCACACCTGTCGCCCGAGCACTCGGCGCAAGCAAGCTGTCGTGGGTTGAATCGAGTTCTGCTAAAGGTGAAAGCGATGCGACAAGAAACAAAAGAACCAACACAATTGCGGCTTGTCTCTTCATGGCGCTCGTGTCGCTACAGCGCTTCAACATATATGAGGAAACTGGCGTCCATCAAGCGCCCTCTTGAGCCGGATTGAGTGCTTCTTCCACTTCCTTTTCCGAGTTTGCCAAACGGACTGCGTCTCTCTTCTCCTTTGCATTTGCGGCAAAATAGACCGTGAAGGACGGAACGAGAACCATCGAGAAGCAGCCGACGACTGCTGCCAAAGCCCACATAAATTCAGTGGCTGTATCAACTGAGAATGGTTCGAGTGAAGAAAATGCCTCATTGACGGTGGTAATGGTGGTAGTTGGTGCGGTCGAACGATTTCCGTTTTCCACGATTTCAATGCGTACGAGGGATGGCGAATGAGTGTATTCAATTGCGTTCCGTGCTTTTTCATTCGCCCCTTCTGTTGATTTGGCATAGACTGTACCATTCGACCGCCGAGCAGGATCGGTGCTGGTAAGTGCATTGATGGTCACTTCGCCGCCATCTTCTGCGAGCACTGTGTGGGTTGAATTAAGGAAACAATCTTCACTGCAACTGAACCCATCAGCCCCGGGAACCCCCAACAATGGATGGCTGAATAAGCCAGCAGAATTGATGAGCCGGACTTCAGCATTATTGGACAGTTCTACAGCGGTGAGATTCACCCAGGTGAGGTTCGCCCCATTCGCAGGGATGGACCACGTCCATGTGGTGGTGTTTTCGTCGTCTTGGAAGATTCGAACCGGTTCGATTTCATCGTGGACTGTGACGGTCGCCTCGGTTTCATAGAGGTAGTAAGATGGGGAAACTGTCGCACCATAAACGGCGTATGAGAGCATGAAAATCAATGTGAAAG
>VMHT01161825.1_pt1 | contig 14432 bp, 19 predicted proteins | sample 4693611 | NCBI WGS metagenome assembly VMHT01 (sample SAMN12280063, study PRJNA550983) | marine metagenome | isolation source: seawater sampled from same location over 5 years 0.02-0.2 micron viral filtrate | place: USA: collected off the coast of southern California halfway between the port... ... | reverse complement strand
CTACGTCCATTAGTCAAGCCATACTCGACTGCAAACGTAGCATTCCTCCCTGGAAATTTTGTATTCTTAGGAATCATAGCCAACAAGGGGTTATTCTTGTAGACCATATTTTCGACCTTCTTATACGGATACATGTGTTTCATGGCCGCATCGAAGTTCGTTAAATTAAAAGACGCCATAGCTGTCTTTCCTTTCTAATTTAAGTGAACAGTTTACCCTTCCAAAAATCATAGACCTCGTCATCGGTCATATCCTCTGCCGGAGTCTTAGTTGGTTGGGTTTGTAAGGTATTGGACAATGTAAGTTGCGACCGTCTGCCCCTTGTATTCGATGCGTCTAATCCGTGGTATTTTTTAAATTTTGCGATAACGTCCGGATCGTTGAAGATGTCTTTCTCTCTCTTCATCAAACCATTCTCTACTTTTTCAAATGCTTCATCAAAACTAAGCTCTACGCCAGTTTCCTGATAGTACGCTCCAATTCCCTGAGCGATATCTTCAGGGCTACACTGACTTACTGTTAGGGGAAATTTCCCCGCGTCTTCCGACCTCATAAAGGTGTCAATCTTAACGTGGTATTTATTAATCTCGTCCTGTTGTCGTGCCTCGGCTTGTCGCCTAAGTTGCTGACCATCTCTCTGTTTCAGTTCTTCTTTAAGAGATGCCAGCTCTCTTTCTGTCTCAGAGATTCGCAAGTCAGAACCCATCTCGGTAGAACCACCAGCAAGTCTATTTGTCCAGTCGGCATAAAAATCAATAGGGTCTATTCCCTGAGCCTCAAGAAATGCTTCTGGATTTGCCAGAAAACTTTTTCTTAATTCATCATTAGAAGAGAACTGACTCTCTTGTTCAGAAATAAGCTCCTCTCGTTTCTTTAACTCAATCTCCTTCTTTCTCTGATCTCGATCTTTTTTTATCTTGCTCGACCAGGACTCATCTCTTTTGACCTCTTCGCCGCTTGGCTCTTCTTTTGCCTCGACAGGAGCAGCCTCTTCGCCATCCTCCTCGAAAAGATTAAAGTTGGGCAATTCTGGATCAGGTTCTACTCCAAGTATATATCCATCTTGAGGCGCTTCTTCTGCTGGTGCCTCTGTTGCTGTTTCTTGTGCTGCGTCAGACATTATTTATCCCATAGGTGGTAGGCCAGGAGGCATTGGAGGCATTCCGCCAGGAGGACCAGGAGGACCAGGAGGCAGTAGAGGACCAGGAGGCATAGCCTCAGGTGGTCCCATCGGGCCAGGTGGTAATCCGGGGGGTGCTCCAGGTGGCATACCGGGCATCATTCCTTCAGGAGGCATAGCTCCAGGTGGAGGCATACCCATGTCTAGCCCTGGTGGTTGTGGCGGTGGAGGGGGCTTCATAAGAATGACCGCTTTGGCAATCCATCGCCTTAGCTTTTCAAGTCTGTCTTCTGGAACTCCCTCAAGAAGTGCTAAATTGTATGCTTGCTGAAAACGCTCCACACCTTTCTCTAGGTTGAGATAAGGCTCAGGAGGGTCATATTTATTTTTATCAATAATACTGTCAATCATTTTATCGATTACCTCGATAGGCGCATTCTTAAGCTTATTCGCCCTATCAAGATCGGGGAACTCTAGTAACTGATGTGCTTCTTGCGTAGTGAATAAACCATTCATGTGCATCTCTGTGACACTGGCGAGCTTTGCCGCAGGCGTCTGAGGTAGAGATCCAATAGGATGGATACGCATAACGTATTCGTCTGCCTCCATATTCACTTCCTTCCAATTAATTCTTTCAACACCCGAATGCTGGGTGAAACTAATCGAAGTATAGTCCTTATCCTCAGCAAGATCCTTGACCAGTGCAATCAATTGCTTGGAGATCTCAATGAAAACATTCTCATAAGCTTGGCCTACAACCATAAATCTTTCAGATTCTATGTCAGAAAACTCCCTTAGAGCGCGTCCTGATTCTAAGCCAACAGGTTTTTTACTCTGAGCTGATAACTGAGAGATCCCTGTCATTTCATAAGCCTGGTTAACAAGCCTATCCAGGTGAGAAAACATCTCCCCAGACACGGCACGAGGGACAAAGAATTGGGGAGGTTTCCCCCGGTAACGAATTGCACCAAATACTCTGTTGTTCAAATGGGCACTAACAATCTTGCTTGTATCCTCAATGAATACTTTTGGAGTGGCTAAGTGCATTTGTTCTTGGATCTGAGCCAACAGCTTATTCACCTCGACCTGGATCCCTTTGACTTCTTTTGCAAGCCCATTACCCCAGAACGAGATAGGCGATTCTGTCCATTTAATGAACGCGAAAGGGAAATAATCCTTCTCGTATTCCTCGTCGAAGAGTGTTGCTGATTCGATTGATATGATGTGACGTCCATCAGTAGAGTCAGGGCTAGACGACAAATGCCAGGACTCATGACACTTAATTAGGTCTGAATACCTGGTGTCTTCGGTAGTCTCGCCTACTGCCTCCTCCACGGACTCGAGTATTTCCTTTTTAAACTTTGGAAACTTCGCAGCCAATACATGCCTAGAAACCATCTTGGTTTGAAACATTTGCCTTGGTTCTGCGGTTGCTGACTCGCCGGGATCGACAGTCAGCTCTATCATCGGGACTCTCTCCAGTTTAGTCTTCCCATGCTCTGCCAGAACCTTAATAACTCCGGTTCCCACAATACAGGCATCCAAAAAAGCCTTTTGCCCGATGGCGTAGGCCTTTGTCGAATAAATCTGGCCCTGCATAAACTTGTCTAGGTTCTTCGCCTTTGTTCTCTGGGACCAGTCTCCACCAGAGGTCAAGAAGGAGATGCCGGGACGGTGCTTTGCAATTTTAGCGGTAGCTGCCTGACAGAGAGAGTGAACAATGTTGAATGTTAACCGTGGCCTGTTGTTTCGGTATCTGAATGCATCTTCAGAGTTATTGAGAGGGCGCCCTCCATACAGACCTACATAAGTGCTCAAATCATTGTAGAAGTCACTTTGGTTGTCTCTTAGGACAGTAATGTACTTGTCTATCGCTAGGTGGGGGTCTTTTTCACTCTGCCACCAAAAGATATCATCGTAAATTCCGTACATGATCAGCCAGCACTCCAGAATAGCATTTCATCTTCAGAGTATCCCTCTGGCGATGCAATGACATTTTCGTTCTGCTCCGTAGCCACTTCAGGCTCTTTCACGTAATTATCTATCGAAAATTCAGTATTTGCAACCTTAACCGCACCATCGTACATCTTATGTGCAAGAGTTACCGGGTTAACTACCTCGATCTTGATGCCTTCTGTCTCGTACTTGGTAACTCCAAACTGGGTTAGAATCTCTAAGAGTTTGCGTAATTTTCTAGGGTCTTGCGCCATGTTGTATATCCTTGCTATTAGTCTAACTGTTTATTTTAGTTGAAGAAAGCGTCAGCATTTGCATAGCCACTCCCCCATAAGTCCTCGTCGTGACCGCCCTCTTCTTCTTGCTCTTTTAGTAACCGTTCTTCTATTTTGTCTTCTAATTGCCTATAGTATTCAGCAGTTCCAAGTTCCGGAGGTTTCTCCTTTGCCTCATAAAGAAAATGACGAGACTCCATCCAAGTATAAAGTGCCGCATCGCTCAAGTGGTTATCGAATCGTTTATCTTCGGCAGTCCCCGCGAGATTGAATTGTAGCTTGTCCCACTCCTCGAGCAGCTCTGAATCCTGCTTGACCTTGATCAAGCCTCTAGCCAGGTCAGCATTCATCAACTTAATGAGCCCGGCCTTATCTCCGCTCTTCTTTGCTGGCTCAATCGCCAGCCCTGTTCGGTCCCTAAAAGTCTCAAGAACCATACGACTTGCACCACCGCCGGTATCTACTACGATCTTGCTGAAATTAAACCGTGACTGGAACTCCTTAATCAGATCTTCCACATCAGAGGTGAGCATATTCTTTTGCTTAAACTGCTCTAGGATAAATAGCTCTTCATGATCCTCAGAATATGCTGCGATAATAAATGCTGTCGGGTCATGGTATCCTAAGTCAATTCCCATAAGATATTCCCAGAAACAGTTCTCTGGTAACTCCTTATAGATATTCATGTCGGAATACTTGTAAACAATCGACCGGTCATCTTTAACCCACAGGCCCTCATATTCCCGCTTATAAGATGGGTCTGTAGGGTCTAGGATTCCGCTCCGAACATCACGCTGGACTGATTTAACTGCCTGCGTCATATAGGGGTTATCTCTGATAGACCACTTGTGGACCGAATAGCCAAATTTGCCAAGTTCAGTAATGTCGTAAAAAAGCCCAGCGCATTGGCTATTCGGTGTACTGATCATAGCAAGAGTTCCATCTGAATCCAACAAAGCCGGGCTCAATACATCTCGAACCAATTCCTTTAAGTCGATATTAAAGAATGCGGCTTCATCAAGGACCGCCAGGGAGAATGCCGCCCCACGGAGTTTATCCACATCCGAAGCATCATTGGCACCAGTAAAGATGATCTCTGAGCCATTGGGGAACTTTGCTATGAGGCTAGCATTGTTGAATCTAATGCCAAGGCGGTACTGCTTATCGGCCTGCTTTAGCATATTCCAAAGAATACGTTTTGCAGCTTCACGAGTCCTAGCAATATAGACGCATAGAGTCTCCGGCTTATCAATGGCTTCTTGGATAAGGTATCTTGATACCGCAAAAGACTTCCCTGCTCGTCGAGTGCATAAGGCTGCTTTTCGCTTAGAGGAGTCGTTGATAAATTCAAGCTGCTGACTAAAGAGATGTCGCTTAAAATTAAGCGTGATATTCGAAGTCTTTCGGATCGGTTTAGTTTTTTCGGGGATTCCAAAACGGCCAACGGCAGCCTCCAGCACTTCCCTCCCTGACAGGGCAAGGTTAGGCTTAGTCCTTTGGGCCTTCCGCCTTGCTTTTGTCTGAGGACTTAGATTCTGCTTCGCCATGTAACTTATCCACTAATACCGGCAAATAGAGAGAATTAAACTTCAATCCCCATCGCTTCTTCAGGTTGTACTTCTGACACCAGAAGGACCAAGACGCTGTCGGGACAGTCTCCTCAGAAAATCTTTCCCCAAGGAGGCTTCTCCCTATCCCATGGTTCCTCAAATTCTTCTTTACAAAGATATAGAGGAGGACTGGAAACCCTATTTCTTCAGAGGAAGACATCCAGCCAAGGATATGGTCAGGGTCTTCATCCGAACAGGCTACTAAGATAGTGCCATTATCTACGCAACTGTCAATAACTAATCGCGTCATTCGCTGAACACCGGGGATATTATAGTCAACTGACGACAACCAGGAGTGATAAATGAAGTCTTCGTCCAGGGATTTGTATTTTCTTAGCTTAATCATGGTTTTTTGCTGGAGGCCTCTCCCTCTCTTAATGTTTTGCGAACGACAGCTCTGAGCTCGTCATCAGTCATCGAGGCAATGGCATCAGTCTTTAGTTCTTTCTCGATGCCTATTAGCTTCTTGAGGCCGTCATAACAAAGGTCGAGAGTCTTTAGATCTTTTTGCGTAAGATCCGCCTCTGCCTCAACTTTGTCGCGTAGTCCCTCAATCTGCTTCCGGGTAATCATATACAGGTCATGTAGTAACTTGTGATTATCCGCATTTTGATAGACCGTTATCGTGTGGTCTTTCGCCATATCTGACTAGAATCCTCCTTTTCCCCAAACTCTGTCAAGCGAAAAGCGACATCATCCCTGTAGCAATATCAGGTACTTACAAGGGCACTTGACAGATAGTTACCAAGTAGTACATAGTCTCTTTATCCCCTTCAATCAGAGAGAGTATCCAGTAGGACTAGTGCCCTAACTGCCTCGTAGACCCTTCAAATGGCTCCGTGGTTCAAGGAGGGTATATTAATAATTAATGATTTCTTCGAAACGGGGTTACCCCCTCCGGGGGTTAGCTACAAGATTGAGTCGAAGATAAAGGACTTGGCGTAGCCAGGGGGCAAGGGGGTTGGGACCCCCCTCCCAAGGGGAGTAGCAGGGCCTAGGAGCAGCGTAAGGGTACCCAGGGTAGTAAAGTACCAGGCTTCTCTTGCTTAACCCTAAGGGGGTAAATTAGGAGGTATACGAGCGTAAGTGTTTGGAACTGTTTAAGAGGGCTCAGAGGTATACTTACCAACGAGTGCCACTTAGATACACTAGGTGTACACCTTAGGAGCTTCCCCTTCGGGTCGGGCTCGGCCAGGGGTTCGCTATTCGCTCCGTCCTACGGACACGCTGACGCGTCCCTTCTGATCCCTAAGCCAGAAGAGCAGATAGACGCTTGACCACAACTTGACCACAACTTACCCACAAGCGCATCGCATCACTCTACTCGGCTAGCGCCGCCGTGCCGCGCCGCACACGGACTTTGTCCTTTGTGGATAAGCTATGGACAAGCTATGGACAAGCTACGAGGTAGACCGTTTGCCTCCGGCGGCTCAAGGACTAGTCCTTAAGGATCCTAAAGGAGAAGAGAAGAAGAAGAAGGAGGAAGGAAGAAGAAGGGGGAAGGAGGAAGGTGTGGTTGTTAGGGGGCTATAAGTTAGTTAGGTGCAATGGCTAACAGGGAAAGGCTAATGATTCCGCATAGATGCACAAATAAAGTTGAAATAAAACTAGCAATGGCCTCAAGAGTATGGTAAAAATAAACATGCCGGTTGGGAGACTGGTGAAACTTAGCAACTAAGAAAAGAGATAAGCAATGTCAGATGTTAATTGTGAAACATGCTACGGAAACACCGCCTATTGCCCTGATTGCTCGCCTGAAGTCTACGAAGACCTTGAGCAATCTACTGACGTAGAATAGCCCAGCCTAAAAGTAAATACAGCCAGTTGGGAGACTGGCCCTAATCAACTAACCAAGAAAAGAGATAAGCAATGTCAATTCAACACTATATCACCGCAGCTAAAGAAGAAATCCAAGACAAAGACCTCTTGACCATTGAGCGATTCAAAGCACAAGCAACCCGACAACCTGGGTTAATCGAATGCCTAGAGATACATCTAAAGTATAGCTTGCTAATGGCAGAAGCCGAGCAAGAATTCATCGCGGACTTTCTCGAATCGTGGGATGCCTCAGAACCTTGTGAGGGTTCGGTACTAGTCTCCGCGTTGCGACGCTTCCAGACATACCAGCGAATGGAAGAACTCCCCGAGGAATTAGGTGGGGGCAAGGGGTATTTCTTTGAATGCGATGAAGACTTGAGAAAAGAGCTTGATTCATACCACCCAGCATCGAGAGGTTTTTCTTGGGGCGTTAGGATTGCCCAAGCTAACATTGACAAGCCCAACTACCGCGTCCCCTACGGGGAGCTTGGGGCGACCTACGCAGAGCAGAACGCAGAAGCCTGCCGAACCCTCTTAGGCTATTGCCAAGAGTAACCCGCTAATGGGGGGAGAAATCCCCCCTTACTTTATCCCCACCCTGTGGATAACTCTCAAAAAAAAAATTTTTCGCTCGCGCGCTCGCTCCTCTTAGTCTCACATAAGTACGGGCAGAGATTAACCTGCTTAACTCATTTTTTTTCGAGGGTTATGCATCAGGTATATCGAGATGCGCAGTCAAGCGACGATCACTAACTTCCTAGAACCTGGAGATAAGAATGCAAACGATGAGAATTTCAGCAGAGCTCACGCCAGAAATGAAAGAACGAATTGAGAACGGTGGCTTCACAAAAGCAGAGTTAGCCGAGCTAGAAGACTGGAGTGACCAAGAAACCAAGGGAGCAAAAGCAACACGAATTCCACCATATTGGGCATTTGCTAACAATTAAGCAGAAGGAGCTAGCGTATTTAAGTAGATACTTGCTGACACTTACGCTACGCTTAGCGAGGGATAACATGAAAACAAATCTAAAAAGACAAAAAGCAATTACAGACGCGGAGACGGCAATTCTTCATTCGAATACATACCCGACCACAGAAGAAACGAACTACGTCACTATCGAGAAAAAAACAGTACTCGCGCTATTGGATGGGATTGCAGAGTTGGAGACGGAAATTGCTCAACTTGCCCAGTTTGTCTCCAAGGCCGTGGAGGGCAGATTCTCGCAAAAATGAACAAGTTGTATACTTAAGCAGGATTCGCAGGATTCGCAGGATTCGCAGAAGAAGCAACTATAAATTCCTGGGGGGGAACAATGAATTTAGTGGACGCAATCCAACAGTACCAAGCAATCGTTTACGAAGTTGAGCTGGGGGACTCCCTGGTGCTCTTACAGGACCGTAAGGACTTGTCTAGGCTTGGCTCCTTCTTGACTAAAGAACTCGGCTCAGACGCTCTTAAGCGGATCATGAGAGAGGCTCAGAGGCGAGCGAACAATCATAAACGTTCTATTCCTGTCTAGGAGAATATCATGGATGATCTTAATCGACTTAACGATTTACTATTCACGCTTAAGATGTCGATAAAAGACAGGCAACTGTCCACAACTGATCAACTTATGCTTGACATCCTCTCGGAAATCACCGACATATTAAGTAGTGACTTTCGGGAGAAGTTACCAAACAAAAAGAGGGATACTAGTATACCTCAGAAAGAGATAAGAAATGAAAAAAACGTGTTATCATTGCGAGACTACCTTCAAACACGAAGGGGACCCGGTGGACGGGATTGATTTCTGTAGCTATATTTGCGCAGGCCATTACATAAACGAGGTTAACCAGCTTTGTGATGCCGTCGGCATGCCTCATGGCCAAGCGACAAGCTTACACCAAATCATTGCATCGAGCTTTGGGGATAAGGAGAACCCTAAGTCCTTTAGGAAGAGATGTTTCTTGCTAAGCGCATGCCTGCTAACTCTGGCTACTTGTGGAGGTTGTGCCACTACAAGCGTGAGGGTGCCCCTTGGGGCCAGCTGCGAAATGTTTGCTAAGGCCCAGGGTCGGACTATTCCAAATGGGCAGAGCAAGGCGTACCAGCAATCCAGAACGGTCTGTAAGTTTCTTTGGAGCGAATCTGAAATTGACACCGAGATCCATGAGTCAAGAAACAGGGTGGCTGCGGGCAAGCAAGTGTCTCTGCGCATACGCCCCTCGTCCAATGGGAGAATGTAATGAGCTTAAAAGAGAGAAGAAAGCAAAAATTTAAACAGGGTTGGTTTGAAATCCTTTGGTTGGTAATTACTGATGGCGGAATTTGACTACTACACCGGCCTGATTAACGCGGTCGGTATCGTCATAATGCTTGTTATATGTTGGGCCTTGTGGCGGACAATTGATAAAGGTGGTCCGCCGGGAGGAAGGCGCTAAAGCTGGAGGCTTTAATATTTAAATAGAATGCTTGGGAGAGCAACGGAGATAAAAAATGTCTGAAAAAGTAAACAAGATAGTTACTGATAAAATCATTGCACTACTTGAGCAAGGTAAGGTTCCTTGGGTTAAGCCGTGGAAGTCTAGAGAAGAACGACCCAAGAATGCCGTATCTGGTAAACCCTATCGAGGAATCAATGCTCTTATCTGTAGTGGTATGGTCAGTGGATACAGCGATTCAAACTGGTACACCTTAAAACAATTAAGCAAGTTAGACCTGAAGCTAAAGCCTGAATCAAAATACACACCAGTAGTCTTCTGGAAATGGATTGAGAAGAAAGAAGGAGGCTCCGAGCGTATCCCGTTTACCCGCTTCTACAAGTGTTTCAATCGACAGCAGGTAGAAGGCTCTGAAACTCTTTGGCCTGAAGAGACTGAAGAGACTAAGCCGGTTGAGGTGTGGGAGGCTGAAGCCGAGAAGGTTGTCAAAAACTACCAAAGAGAAATAGGTGGGCCTCGTATTGATTATGGAATGACAAGTGCGTTCTATAGGCCAAGCGAAGACACCATTGGGATGCCTAGCAGAGCAGACCACAGATCGGCAGCAGAGTACTGGAGCACACTCTTTCATGAGATAACCCACAGCACTGGAGCCAAGACGAGGCTTAACAGAGTTGAAGGAATGAAAGGACTCTTCGGAAACCATGACTACTCCAAGGAAGAGTTAGTTGCCGAGATGGGAGCTTGCTTTCTCTTGGCTGATTTAGGAGTCGAGAAACATATCAGCAATTCAGCTGCCTACATTCAGGGTTGGTTGGAGAAGCTAAAGGGAGAACGAAAGTTCTTAATGCAGGCAGCACAACAGGCAGAAAAGTCCTGCGATTACATTAAAGGAGTGTCTTATGTTGGGTAATTACAGCGAAGAAGAGCAAGAAGAGATTGGGTTTCAACTACTCGAGAGTCAGTTATTTTCTACCCTGGAGGAGTTTAAAAGGCTGGGAAAGATGCACCACGTTATGCTGGTGATCGCCCAAATAGTTGCGCCCGATTGGTGCGACATAAGTGTATTCATGACATCAAAAGACCCTGAAGGGCCAAGCGAATATGACTCCTAAAGAAAGAAAGAAAATGATTCGGCTGTTTAAGGCAAACCCCATCTTAACTTCTGATGGCGCGTGTATAAAGCAGATGTTCCAGTACGCTCTCAGGTCTGCCGTAGAGGATATGCACCCGGAGTTAACAGAACTCGAGAGGGTAGAAATCTTTAGTGAAACTCTTTTAGAAGTGGAAGCGTTGATCGTTGAAATAAACGGGAAAACTATAACGGTATTAAATTAGGGAGAACAATATGCCGATAGCTTATGACAGGGAGGGAAGGGCGGTAACTCTATTGAATATGGCCCAAAAGTTCTACAACGTTAATGAGATAAGATTGCGGTCTAGGTGGGTGACTGAACAAAACGGCAAGTCAGTACTTAACCCGTATTGCGTTACCGATATCCTGCTCGAGGGACAAACCTCGACCTTTAAAATAACTGTATATAAATCCAATGGCATCGTTATCGATGACGCAATGCAATATACCGGTGCTGTCAGTGCCGATGAAGAAACAGGAATACAAACATTGATTATCCGACGCTTTCCTCTTGTTGAAAAGACAGAAGAGACAGCCGAGGGAGGTAACGAATGAACTTCACTGCAAGCAGCATATCCACAGGGATGCAATGCCCTAAGCTGTACAAGTATAAGTATGTCGAAGGCTACCGAGGAAAAGCAACTGGCCCGATGAGGATAGGGACTCTAACACATAAAGGACTAGAGGAGTATTGGTTAGGTAAGAGCCTGGACGAAGCTCTTGATGCAATGCGAATCATGTCTGAAGGAGACGAATGGGACGGGCAAGAGGATGACTGGTGGAAGTCAGACAGTGGACAGGTAGCCTATGCTCGGTGTTGTGCCTATGTTCGAGGATACTATGCAAAGTACAAAGGCCGTGATTCTCTTCAGGACCTTTACGATCTTCCCGTGACCATATTCACGGAGAGAGAATTCCAGTTCGAACTCAACGGGATAAAGTACAGAGGAAAGATGGACGTATTACTCCTTGACCGTGAATTCAACGAGGCCACTGTGATTGAGCACAAGACAACTAGCTCTGCAATAGACATAGGCGGGAATTATTTCCGGAGGCTCCCCCTTGATATCCAACTTACAATCTACAGGCAAGCAGCACTCGAGTATCTGAAAGACCAGGCGAGCCCAGAATGGGATCCTCCTCTGCCTCGCGTTGTCTATGATGTAATTCAAACTTCTAAATCAGCGCCAAGGCAGAAAACAAAAGAAGAGGGAGGGATGCCCGTAAGAAAAAAGAAAGGAGAGAGTGAAGAGGAAGTAGCGGCTAGAAGGTCATTTAACTTGGAGACATTGGAAGAGTTTGGTGACCGAATAACAAAAGAGTACGGTGACAATGAAGACCGTCCTTCAAGGTATGTACGGCATGAGACGATGTGCACCAAAGCGCAACACACTCAAAGGTTGATTGAGCTCGAGGAATATGTTAGCCTGTTAAAGAATAAAGGGTTTCTCGAGATAAGAAATTCAACTTCATGTGGGAATTATGGTGGCTGTGCCTTTCTGGACGTTTGCCTTGGAGTTACCACGCTTGACGGGGCGCTGCATCTTGAAAAACGCGAAGGCCTGCATCCAGAATTAGGAGGCAAGGGGCCTGGGATTCGTATAGCTATGACAAGGAGAAAAGAATGGGATTAGAGTTTGACTTATCGATTGATGAAAGTGTTCGTAAACCCCCAAGGCTGGTCTTGGTTGGTGGCCCCGGAATGGGAAAGACAACCTTTGGAACTCAGTGCGACAGCCCCGTATTTATTATCACTGAAGATGGATGTGAGGCGAGAGTCTCTAAGATTCCAAAGTCAGGAAAAATTGAAAAGTGGGAAGACCTTTTAGCAGCAGTGGGATACCTCATCAAAGAAGAGACTGATAAGAAAACAGTCGTTCTCGATACTCTCAATGCAGCAGAGGCGCTCTGTAGAGACTACATCCTCAACACTAAGTTCGGAGGGAGAATGCTCCCAGAGCGAGGCAAGGAGGGGTACATGTCATGGGCGCAAGGCGACCGACTTATGCAGCAAGAGTTTATCAGGCTCATTAATGGCTTAGATATCCTCCGCAATAAAAAGAATATGTTTGTTGTACTGGTCTGCCATGAAGGACTTCACAAACAGGGCAATGCCTTGGGCGATGACTTCCTTAAGATTGGCGGAGCCATGAGTAAATACACTTGGCCGACTGCTCTCGAGTGGGCTGACCAAGTTGGGCATGTCACAAAAGACCATGTGGCCGTGATGAAGCAGGGCGATAAAGTAGCAAAACAAAAAGGAAGCAATAAGAGAGTTTGTTATTTCGAAGGCGGACCAGGCCGTGACGCAAAGAGTCGTGCGGGATATGAGATGCCGGAAACAATTGTGTTCTCTTATGAAAATTATATGAAAGCTTACAACCAAAATGAAGGAGTCTAAAATGGCAGCATTAAATCACAACCCGCAAGAGATGGAAGACGGATATCCGGAAGGAATCTATAGCGTTCGAGTTAAGTTTCTGGAATTCCCCTATGAATTTAAGTCCGGTAATGTTGGAATGCGTATTCAGCTTGATTGCTGGAACTTGGATACTGGGTTTCAATCCTACGAGAACATTGTAACCTCTCTGCCTCGCATGAAGTGGAAGCTTAAAGAGTTCTGCGGTGCATTCGGTATCGACTTTGATAAGGAAGACTTAGACTCTGAAGAGTTTTTAGGCAAAGAGGGACGTGCCGAATTTGTCCGCAAGGCAGGAGACAAGTGGCTCTCTGTTGATCATTATCTTTCTGTGGATGCAGCAGAAGCAGTGGATAATATGGTAGACGAGAAGGACGACGCCATGCCATTCTAGAAAGAGGTGGAGAGAGCGGTTCTCCCATTATCACTACTCCCGTTACCGGTCCTTATCTCCCGGTTCCGGGTCCGCTCTCTCCCCTTTAACCTTTACCAACTCAAGGAGCTGCCATGCCGGAACTGATGCTTTGTACTACTTCGCGTATTCACCCAAAGATAAGAAGACTTAAGAATGAGTTAGGAGCAGAAGGAGTGTTAGCACTCTACAACCTTTGGTGCTTCTGCAAAGAATACAGGAAAGACGGGCATCTGACGGGTATGGAAGGCCGAGATATATCAGAGGCAGCAGATTACGGTGGCGACCATGAGACATTCATAAAGGTCCTGGTCGGGCTTAGATTATTAGACGCCAACGGTGGGGTGTTAACTGTTCATGGATGGAGCAAATACAACTTAGGCAAACCCAAGAGACAATCAGGAGCCAAGGGCCTGCCTTCGGTCAAGGCGCCTGAGACTCTTGGTGGGAATTACACTCCTGTTGCAGAAGTTGTATCCTACTATCGGACAGTACACCCCACTCGCGGCAAGAATATAAAGCCAGGCTCTTCAGGCTGGAAGAGAATCCGGGCAAAGATAAAAGAGGGGTACTCGATAGAGGACCTAAAGAAAGCAATCGATGGAAATAAGATGTGCAGCTGGCACCAGAACGTACCTGCTGGGCATTCGATTGAGTTCATATTTCGAAACGCAACAAAGATAGAAGCATTTATTGAGCGGGCTAGTGACCCGGAGCAATACAGCGAAGTGACACAAATCGGACATCATAAAGGGAGCGAGGATTTTGAGGATGGGGACCAAGCAGCTAGATTTTAGTGGGGATGTAGACGACGAATGGATGGAGGTATGCGCCAAGTTACGCGAGCGGCAAAAGGCTATTGAGGCCGAGCGTGCTAGAAATGGAGAAGAGTCGCAGCCAGAGCTCTACCCGGAAGGCCCAGATGGAGATGAAAAAATAAGATGCCTTCGGATGTGGGGAGTACCCGAAAGAATTTTAAAAAACCTCCGCGCCTTAGAAGAAACTAAAGCAGTCAACTGGGTCAGGCAGTTTGCCCTTCAGCCAAAGGAAGCCTGGTGCCTTGTTCTATCGGGGGGGAAGGGAACGGGGAAGTCTACAGGGGCCGCAGTATGGCTGCATGAGAATGTTCCTGTGGATGGTACACCCTCCTACGCTACTCGCTACTGGTGGAGCGGTACTCGAATCGCCAGAACCAACGGATACACCAAAGACTTTGAGAAGATGATGCAGCATAAGTTCATGATCATCGATGACCTTGGTGTT
>VMHT01086290.1_pt1 | contig 14432 bp, 2 predicted proteins | sample 4693611 | NCBI WGS metagenome assembly VMHT01 (sample SAMN12280063, study PRJNA550983) | marine metagenome | isolation source: seawater sampled from same location over 5 years 0.02-0.2 micron viral filtrate | place: USA: collected off the coast of southern California halfway between the port... ... | reverse complement strand
TACATCTGACCAGTGTCAGAATCTATCCATATGTCTCCCTGTGCCAATCCGCTTGGTGCTGTTGATTGATAAGGTGCACTTCCGCCTGCTGTCTGCCAGGCAGTTCCGTTGTACACTTGTAATTTTGAATTTGTTGAATCCCACCATAGTTGTCCTTGTATGGGTTTTGATGGTGCCGAAGTGTTTGAAAAATTCTCAAGTAGATGTAGGAAATTTTCCGCTATGACTTCCCCATAACCTGCATATCCTTTACCAATGAAACTTAAATCAGTTTGTGTGTTTACCACACCATCCTGTACTGTGTACTGGTTCGGCGAACTAGAACTATTTGTCTTGTTAACAGTGTATGCCATTAGTATCCTGTGTTACCACCTGATGTCGTTCCACTTACTGTGTTAGAAGTTGACAGTGCAGTAGAACTTGTTTCAGTGAAGGTTGTTAAACTTTGTATTCTCAATGTGTAATCAATCTGTATCAATCTGTTTAATGACTTCTGTACCGGGTGGAATATCACGTGAGTCAACAATTTATTAGTTGCTCCGTTCTCTGTTCCTTCCCAACTCTTTAATCCTAGTTCGTCAAAAACATAATCGCCATTGAAATCAGTTGTGTTGTCGAAAGCCGCCTGTCCTGTTGGCTCACCATAGTCCAGTGTGCAGGTGACAACAATGTCAGTGTACTTGTTACCCGCTGTGTGTCTCACTTCCATCTTGTTCCTTGTGGTGTCTTTGTTTGTAGCAGAATTGTCATCTACTACTTTGTAATAAGTCTGGTTGTATAGTGTGGCATTAGTACCAGTTGAATTTGGAGTAAGGTACGTGATTATACCTGTAGGGTCAACACTTGTACCACCGTTGCCCAATGCAATCTCATGTACGAAGCCTGTTGTCTTGTTTGCTAATGAATTAGCAAGTGCCTGAGACATATTCTCGTAGTGTATCGCATTTCTCTTGTCTACGATAACTTCGCCAGTCTCTGGGTCTGAAATCTTAATGTGCCCAGTCATCATAACACCTGTGTTATCTTGAGGCTTTTTGTTCTCTTCTTTTGATTCTGTTGGTTTGTTGTCCTGTGTCATCTAGTGTATTTATTCAGGTGCGTTTGTAGGCTCATTAGCAATGAATTTAGCCTGTTGAGTACTTGATGCTTGTAATCCTTTACCATCTGCCGGATTACCATCTGCCGCTGTGTACCATACCTGTCCTCTCCTGTGTAATATTTTGATCTGCGTGCCTGAAGCCGGTACACTACTCAAAGTCACCGCTGTTGTGCTTCCATCCACAGAATAGTTGATAGTTGATCCGTCCTCGCTAGTGAGCAACAATCGTTGGCCACCAATGAATATGTCTAACTCACTAGCAGAGTCCGGGGTTTGTGATAGTGCAAACGTCGCCGTACTACCGTCACCTGTAAAGGTGTTGGTGTACACAGTGTCCGCATAAGGGATGGTTTGAGTACCAGACGCATCTACCACTTGAGTGCCTGATCCATGCTCCTTAATTCCTGTTCCAAGAGTTCCACGTCTTAATTGACTTAACACGTTATCTGTCTTGATAAAATATTCTATTCTTTCTTTGTCTATGAACACCACGCCCGGAGTGTTACTGGCAACATCTGGTGTAGACAATACACTACCATTTTCTACTGTAATGCTTTGTGTTCCTTCTGTCATTACTGATGTCAATTTTGTTGTTGCAGTTTTTGAGATACGTTTGTAGAAAGTCCTGTTCAACATATCTTTGAATATCCTAAATCCTGTGGCACCAGTTGCACTCTCAAGTGCGAAGTACATGACATCTAATCTATCAGATGACGTTATTGTTTTTCCTGTCACTGTGATTGTGTTACCATTTACTGTGTAGTCACTGCCTTGTACTAACTGTTCTCCATTCAACCAAACATAAGTGTAACCTCCGTGTAATGTGTCAAATCTCAACTTGAACACACCACTTGGTCTGCCTTCTAAAACTTCTCTTCGTTGTTTCATTCCCAGAGCGTTGTTGTAAGTTGTCACAGATAAAACATCAGATGCACTCAAACTGTAAGGTGACGTGATTGCACTTGGTACTAATACTATGTCTGTGCCTTCATTATAGTACTGATGATCAACTAATGTCGAGATGCATATTACATCTGTTGACGTAGGCACGTGTGCAGTAGCAAATTCTACATTTTGATTTCCTACATCTACTGTGTAATGTGTGCTTAAATTTTTCTCCACACCGTTCACGAACACTTTAACCTGGCTGGCGCTTGATATAGTCTTAGCAGGATCTACAGTTGAATCATCGTCTAGACCTGATACCACGCCATATGTATATGTGCTACCATCACCTAGGTAGTAGGTGTTGTCTGGTCCACGTAACACCCTACCATTTACTTCAACAGAAGTTAATCCTGAGAAAGGACCTATTGCACCCGGTGGGTATGTCAACGTGTGTCTGTTATTCGAACCATCGTAAGTGATTGCTTCATTTCTCACACTTGCAAAACTTCTTGTTGATGTGGTTGACTTGTTGAAACCTGCTATCTGTATAAAAGTATTTGCCTCCGGGGCCGAGTCGAACACAACCGTGATAGTGTTTGCAATTATACTTGTAGTGTACGAAGTTGTAGGTACACCGTCCACAGTTACGTAGATATCTGACGACGTAGAATCTAGATTGAATTCACCCCTCGTTGATGTCAGATAAGACGTTGTGCTACCATCTCCTGTGAATGTGTTTAGCACACGATAGTTTTCACCTGATATAGCAAAAACTTTTGTTGATATGATACTGCTGTTTGCTGGGGCAGAATCAAACGTGATGGTCTTGCTTCCAACATTGACAGTGTAATCTGATATTGTTGAATCTAAGGCATTACCTTTCTGTACAACTCCGTCAACAGACACAGTCACAGAACCTAAAGATCCTGGGAAGTCTCCAATACTGAACGTTGTCTCAGTACCATCGCCTCGGTGATTCATCTCACTTATGAAAGGCACTCCTGACTCCGGTGATGTGTAAACCTTGACGTCTAATGTGTCGAACAACTGTCCAGGTACCGTTTCTTCTGGTGCGTAACTTGTATCAGGAGAAACAAAGTCATCTCCCTCTAAAACAATATCACTAGGTGCGTGTCCTAGTGCTGATGTGAATAATCCTCCTTTGACTATTGAATCCAAAGTCCTGTCATCTGTTGGGGTCAACACTCCGTCATCATCGAATGGTATGAACTCTACCAATGCGTCAACATCCGCTATCTCACTGATTGTGAATCCAACCGTTGATCCGTCACCTCTTATGACATCACTTAATTTTCTTCTCGTGCTGTCATCTGCTGTGATGTAAACTTGGTATACCTCACTACTAGCAGGTGCAGTGTCAAAAGTGTATAATGTTGATGATCCATCTGCTCTGAACGCCTTGATCCTTGAAGCACCATAGTTGTCCCACGGGAAATCATACCAACCTGCTTTGTCCCAACCCGCTTCTTGCGTGAACAGTAGGCCTGTCACCATAGTGCCACCATAGTCAACACCTGTCATCACTTGATCAAGTTCGTTGCCTGGCATTCCAGATCCTGGTGTGTAGAAACCTTTTGTCCTGTCAGCCGCTGTTAGGCCTGTCTCATTTCCATAAATTTTGTATACGTCATTTGCGTTGTCGTCAAAATCTGTTGATGATGTAAACGCTTTTGTAACTTTGTATAATTCATTTTTGTATCTCAACAAATCATTGTATGCGTAACTCGTCGATGCGGCCCAATCCACAACACGTGACGTGCTTGATACTCTATCAAATTTTATTGTTGTATCAAAGTCTCTTACTAGATCGTTATTCAAGTTAGCATATGCTTTTGCGGTGTCTGTTGGCGTTGTTCCATCTGTCTTACCACCTGAAATCACAACAGTTGGCGTGGCTGTGTAGTTCGCACCTATTCCTGTGACTGTGATCTTTGTCACTGCTCCGCCTTGTATGATGGCAGTGGCAGTTGCGGCTGTCGTAGAAGGTGTAACATACATCTTGAAGGCACCTGATTTTGTACTTTGTGCTTCACTAGTCGATCCTGTTGGTCCATAGAAAGTATCTGTGTGACCATCAAAGGTGTAAGTTTTAGTTGTGCCCGAACCTGAGTTTTGTGAATCGTAAATCTCTGCCTGCTTCTGACTTGTGAACAACGGATAATAGTATCCAAACTGCCCACTTGTGGCACCTGAGGCACTTGTAGCCTGTATCTGGAATGGTCCTGTTGATCCGATGGTTCCACCGATAATAGTTACTGTAGGAGCAACCTCATAACCAGATCCACCTGCGGTCACCGTGATTGACTGTACATACTTCTTGTGATAGTCATACCACATCTGGTATGGATATTCCGTTAACTTGTCTGTGTCTGAAACAACATTCAAACTTCTAATCTTGCCTGTTGTGGCATCGTAGAAAGTTGGGTTATCAAAGTCTGAGAATATACCGTCTTGTGTTTCTGTCTTGTCATAGCCTAGTTTATACTCTCTCAATTTTGTATGGAAAGGCTTGACTTCGTTTATGTAACTTTCTATCCAACTGTCTGTACCTGTGGTGTAAGTTTTTCTCTGATCTAATTTCCTCACACTGTTCTTTGCATTTATGAAAGACGTCTTGAACATCCAGTCAACATACAACTGTTCTGAAAGTACTTTTCTTAATCCTGTAAAGAACAACGTGTTGTATTCACCTGCTAGGTCATTGACTAACAGGTCGTCTCTCAACGCTGTAAGTACTTTTCTTGTTTCAATGCTTGGTTCTTGATCAAAGAAGTTGTCATCAAAGTTATCCTGTCCAGCAAATCCTGATGCATCCTGGCTGTAGTCGTAAAGTTTAGTACTCAATCGGATTGTTCCGTTTTCCGTTCCAACGTTAGCCCATCCGTTCGCAGTCTTCATGAACAGTTTCCACCCACCTGTGTCAGCATTAGTCACTTTTACATGTTTTCCTATTGCGAGATCCAACGTGTCAAGTTCGTATTGGAACTTGACCTGTTTATCGATTGGTGTGTTTTCGCTGTGGACCATAACGTGTACTTCTGGATCAGTGCCGTACCAATCTACGTAACTCCAATATGCCGAAGTGTTGTAAGTTTGTATTTTAGTTCTTGACCATTCAGTGCCATCCCACGTGTATATTGCCCAGTAATTGTTTGCTGTCTCGTCCGACTTGACCAAGTATCTTACTGTACCAGAAAGTTCTCCTGTGTTCACGTAAGTTAAGTCGGCGTATGTATCTACTGATGCGTCCCATTCTAAACTCTGTGTTGTAGGTTCTGGATCTGCTGAGTCTAAATTTGATAGATTTACCTGTCCGACTAATTGATTTTTTTTCAATACAGTGTTCGCATAATCTATTATTTCTTTCAATGCGTTATACCTATCAACATACCAGCTCTGTCTTGGTCTTATGTTGTTTCCGTATCTTTCGTTCACTGGCAAATTTAAATCTGGTACAATATCACCTGCAGAATTTTTGCCTATGAGTGAGTCCCACCATCGTGTCTCTATTTGTTGTCCTGGCCTGTAGTCGGCATCGCCTTCCCTGACCAATTTCCATACACTGTGTGAATCTCCCTCGAATGTGTTTGTTCTTATATCTACATTCAACACCACATCGTCATTTATTAAATTGGAAATGTTGTTCAATAATAATTTGTTAGTGTCTGTTATAGAATAATACTTGTAACCAGATAGTCTTGGATTCTTAATCGTGTTAGCAACAAAACTTATTGTATTCTTTCTATGCACTACACTGTTTGCAGGTAGTGTAGTTTTACCTTTCACCCAGTAGTAGTAAAAATTAACAAAACTGTCCAATCTTGAATCGTACCTTTCTACAACAGTGTAATTGCTATCATCACCGTGTAAGGCAGTTCCTGATATCACTGCACCTGATGTTTCCACCCTGTTGTTCCATTCGCTTGGTAGCAGTCGCGATTCTACCCATTCGTACACATCAATGCTTGAACCTGGAAACGTCTGTCCCCAATGGTTGTGTTTGTATTCTTGAGTATCCTGCTCGTACCATAGCCATTTAACTGTTGAGAGATCCCACCATACTTCACCTATGTGATCCTCCGCCCATGGCGTCTTAAGGTTGACCTTGTCTCCCACGTTGTAGGTTGCAGGATCCCATGCAGTCTTGATATTGATCTCTCTATCTGCTATGCCTAATATCCTGCCCTTGATAGGATCGTAAAGATCATAATGGTCTCTTAATTGTTTTGTCTTGCTGTTGAACTCGAAAACTTTACCCAGTTTGTCTATGTCAATAAGTGCAGTTTCAGTCACTAAATTCTTCCAAGCATACTCTCCATTTACTGTAAGATCGTAACAGGCAACAGTACCGTCATTCACTACCTTGGTGCTTCCATCTGACGTTGTGTTTCCATCATCTTTCGGTGCACCAACGAAAACTGAATTATCAATAATGCAGACACCTTTTCCAAAGTCATCATTTGCTGTGACATTATCTGTGATCATCCTGTCATCAACTACAAATTTTGTATTGTACATGGTGGCTGTAAATGCCCCACCTGAACCTGTGTTGTTTTCAACTATAATAGTGTCCTGCAGGTCAAAAGTTGTTTCACCTGAATCAAATTTAATTTCCTTAGAGCTCGCAAAATTTTCAGCACCCATGATGACCCTTGTGCCATCCGAATTTATATCCAGGCTTGTACCAAATTTCATGTTGGTGCTAGATTCTGGGGCACTAATAGTTTGTTGTAGGGTGTATGTGTTTGTTGAATCGTCTGCGTTCCATTTATAGTAATACACAGCACCTGCATCTGGATGATCAGTGCCATCGACACCTGGTGCACCAATGATTAGTGTTGAGCCATCTTTGCTCATTGCTATTGAATCACCAAAAGCAGTGTTTATTGATGATCCGTCACTTGCGACACCTGTCAAAGTTTGTGCCAGTGCGAATGAATTTTGTGTGCTTCCGTCGTTGCTCTGTGATGTCTTAACAAAAATTTCTACCTTGCCTGCGTTTCCTGGGGCCAATGAACTCACAGCAAGTATGTCACCATTGTCGTTGGCTTGTATTCTGTGTCCAAATCTCTGACCTGAACCACCTGCCGGTGCTTCTAAAGTGTAATCGTGTGTCCAAGTGTCATACGTTGATCCGTCTGCACCCACACCCCAAGTATACATATACACCCGTCCCTTGTCGTTGCTGTGCCCTGGTGCAGATACAAACATGTACTTGTCTGCCGTTGTCCTTGTTGACGTAATACCGGGTTCTGAAATTTTGTGTGCCCAACCAAAGTTGGCGTTCTCATTCAACGTGGAACCATCTGTTGGTGCGGTAACTGTGTCAAGTAAGCCATACTTGAAAGTGCTTAGATCCCAGATGTAAATCTTTATTAGTCCTGAGTCTATTTGTCTTGTACTGCCATCGTCATCTATAGCGTTTGTGTATGGTGCTCCTGCAACCACAAAGTTTTCATCAGTGCTGATCGATAATGATTCACCAAGCCTGCTTGTATTGTCATTGTTTTCTGTCATTGTGGCTGTCGACTGAGTTTGCAAAGTTGTTCCTGCTTCGGTTGTGGATCTGAACAAGAAGTGTACTTCACCTTGTCCTTTGCCTGGCGCTGATGCTATCACCGTCCTACCGTCATTACGTGCCACGATTCTGTGTCCAAACTCCTGGTCTGCTGTGCTGGCGTCTGGCGATAAAACTATTGTTGTTGTGTATGGGTCCTGTTTTTCGTAAACACGCCACAGTCCTGAACTGTCCGCATCCGCAAACACTTTGTCTCCTGGTTGTCCTATTGCGTCATTTTTGTCTATATAATTTTCAAAATTTATCAAGTCATTTACGTTGTCCATAGATGACAATCTCACAGATACGAACTTATGTATGTTGCCGTAACTGTCTGCAGTCGAGCCGTCTTCCAGTGCTGGTATGAATCCCACGTTGCCATCGTAATCTATAATCACTGTCTTGTGATCCGGTGTAGCACTGACTTGGTATACACCGTTTAGTGTTGCTTCCTCACTACTGGATATTCCAAAGTAGTCTGCCTGTGTTGTAGTAGAACCTGCCGTCAAGTTGTGAGAACCAGTAAATGTTATCTCCAACTGTGTTGAATCATTTATTAGGTTTAAATCTGCAATCTTTATACCAGCATCAGTAATCCTGAACACGTCCCAATCACTGTTGCTCTTGTTTGCTACCCAAATTAGATCGTTTGTTGTTATGGCATTCATATCGAGATCTAGTATCTCGTCTATGTTATAAAAAGTGTGTTGCACCTGTTGTACTTGCGGATAACCTGCTGTCTTGAATACCTGTGCAGTATCTCTACTCACGCCTTCTTTGTTGTAGTCTAATTTCTTGAATGTTCCGGATGCTGTGTACTCCACCGGCTTGTAGTAGAAGTTATCCTTGACTATGGCATCTGATCTTGCAAATTCCACTGTGTCATTGGATGTGTCCAACAACTCTATGCTCTGTGGATCTGCTGTGATCTCATTGTCTTTCAATGTGATCTGTATATTCTCTATGGAATCTGTGTTACCAAAGTTGCCTGTACGTATCATCCATTCCGGGTAAAAATCTAATGCGATATCTTCGCCTTCGTACTTGGCCTTAAGGATCTTGTCTATGGCGTTCTGTGTACCTTTCTCCCTGATGTATCCTTGATAAAACTTGTACTGTGAGACATCATTGACGAATAAGTTCTCCAGGTAGTCCCTGCTCTGATATCCAGTAAGCCTCTGTGCTAACTGTTGTTGCGATTCGTCAAAGTTGTTGGTCTCTAATTCATAGAAGTCGTTAAACTGTGCGATCTTGTATTCAAAGTTTGGAATCAGTTGTGGTGCTGGTTTGTCATTTTTCAAAGTCCAGTTGGTTGACTCAAATGTTGTTCCTGAATTGTGATTTGTTTTTGCCACATAAAATTTGCCTTGATATTCAACGCTGTCGCCTAACCTGTAGTCAGTGTTTGCTGTCCAGTACGTGACCTGTGCGGCATCAAAAACAAATCCGGGTGCGTAGTAGTCTCCGTTCCATCCTGCGGTCTTCCATCCCACTAATTTCAATCTCTGTTGTCTAAAGCCTGTGTATGGATCATATATTATGTCAGCGAACACTGTGTTATTGTCAAATAATAGTATGTGTTCCTTTTGCACCGTGTTTAATGCGATGTTGTAAAGTCCAACAGTATCCGATTTTATGCCAAGTTCAAAAGTTTTACCTATACGTTTTGTAGATATTTCTTTTATGTCAATTTTCCTTCCTCCTGAATCTAGCAGTGAATAATCACCTGCCAGGTTCCTTAACTTACCCACTATGCTGTTGTTGGTGTCTAATTCAAACCCATCGGCGGCCGGTGAAACGGTTATCGCTGATCCTGGAGCCCACTCCTGCGTGGTCCAGAACAAGAACTCTCTTACAGCGTTAGACCAGTTCAGTGTTTCCTTTATTTCATTCGAGAATTTGTTAAATTTGAATCCTTGAGACTCAAGCCAGTTGCCATACCCAAACAAGAAGTCTGCCACATCCTGGATAGTATCAAACACGTGACCATAAGGTATTGTTTGTGTATTTTCCTGATATGCATTGTATTGTTTCACTACTATCGAACTCTCAACTGACACTGCTGTGGCTGTTGTTGTTTTTACAGGGTAGTTAAAATTAAAATATGGTTTCGTAGTACTGTAACCCAACACTTTGTATCCGCCCAATATTGTTGATCCATCTTGGCTGATGTCTGTGTTCTTCTCAATCAGCACACCAGAATATTGGAAACTCTCCACCGGGTTTGATGTTCTAAACAGTATCTTGTAGTTTTCGTCTGGTATGAATTTTGATCCCGATGTCGATCCTGGAGACACGCTGTCAGTTAGAATCTTTATGTTATCCTTATCTGTGAACCCTCCCAACTTGTATGCCAATTGGACACTTAGATTCTTAATCTTGTTATAGTAAAAGATTTGTGGGTCTAAATTTTTTGAAATCAAATAATTGACAACAAAAGGTTGGTGTCCTGATGTTTGATATCTAGTCGTTACACCTGTTGCTAAATCGGTCTCTGTTTCTAGGTGGTATTTTGCAGTCGCTAATGTTGTTCTGATTCCAGTTTCGGAATAAATTTGATTTCCTGCAACGTTAGTCGTTAATCGCGATGGATCAAAAAAGTTAGAGAAGAATTTTGCAGGTTTAGTCAGAGCTAAAGTTTTCATCACTGTAAATGGATAAGCACTTGACCTTCTCCACGCTGTCTCGGCTGGTGCTTGGTCACCAAACTTCCAAGCGTTTGGTCTTCCTTGTATGGCAAAATGGTCAACAAGTCCTGCCGCTAATGGATCTAACAAGTTTCCTGATGCGTCAACAGGTAGATAATCTTTTATTTGAGGTTTCCCATACCTTCCTGGCTCTGTTGCAACAGCATTCCATAGCACATCATTACCAGATGTGTAAGGTGCAGTACCGTATGTGTCATCCCAATCTGTAGGTTTTTCTGAATGCCCTAGAATTTCCCATGGCCTGATATGCGGTGCGTCTGTGTCATAGAAGTATTTGTAAATGCCTCTCCAGAATCCTGGTAAATTCTCATCTATTAGTCTACCTTTTGACCTAGAGTAATTGTAAGTGAAAGGTGATCCTTCCGTGAACGCTGTGTTGTTTATGTACTGAACATTGTTACGACCTGCCCATTGGTAGAAGTCTGATCCCATAACACTGTTGACTTCTTGAAGTGTGTAATCAGTTGATGTGAAAGCACTAGGCATAACATCATGTATGTCTAACAGCGTTGCATCGTAACTTACTTTCATGTTGTTGTAAATTCTTTTTTCTAATTCTAATATTAATGCATCACGTTCGTCACCGTACGCTTTGACAATACTACCGTCGTGTTTCCTAATCACAGCGGTGTCGGTCAAATAAGTGGTGTCCGTGAATGCTTCAGGAGTGAACTTAGGATACATTCCAAGTTTAGTTGGTGACGGTGGCAAGTAACTGCCTGTCGTGTCAGCATAATCCTTGATTACTATTTTATCTCCCTCTGCTAGTGTTTTGGTGATGCTAATGCTATCGTCTGTTGTACTGAAAGTGTAATCTGTGCCCAACAACAACTGCACACCATTCAAGTAAACATATACTGCCCTGTTGCTAAGAGTTGTTATATCGTGCTGTGAATCTAATGCATAGTCCGTCTGCGATGTACCTATCACAGTGTATGATCTAGTTGATACGTTTTCTCCGTAACCAACCATGTCCTCATAGAAAAATGGGAAGGTGTTGTCACGGCCTGGTGTAATGGCTGTGATAATCTCGTCCACCCTGTCAGCGGCCAATCCCTCATATGCTGTGCCTGTTGCGTGTGTTAGGAATGAGTTGTACCATTTTTCATATTCCTGATTGACGTAATCTGTTGCTGTAAAGAAATTGCTTTCTTGATCTATAGTTCCAAAAATAGCAGAGATCAAAGGAGCCTCGTGCTGATGAATGCTTCCTCCTTTCAGTCTCGCATCTGGCTTATCCCGTAGATTCGAAACACCAGGCACGGCACCTGTGACATCTTGGTTTTTGTCAAAGATGTCTTTAAGATGGTTTAGTATTTGACCAAATGTAAATGTACCAAGTTGTTGGTTAAGACTGTTGGTTGCAAGGTTTTCCGGCACTTCGTAAATGCCTTTGTTGACAACCTTGTCTGCACTGCTATGCCCTGCAATTCTGACCTGATCGTTTACTTCAAGTGCTTTGTTAAATTTTACAAACTTGTTCTTAGTGCCCGTCTCAACTGTGTAATCAGTTGTTAATGTCTTTCTCAAACCATTAACAGACACCGAAACTTCAAGATCTGTCAGGTCCGCTGAATCTTTGTAAAAGTCTATAGGAAACAACTGTTTCTCAGTTGCGTCTACTATGAAAGTCCTAATGACACGTTGTTTACTTTCAGTGGTCCTTTTGATCCAAGCACCACGTGAATTGTGTGTTGACCTGCCTGTGGTGTAGTGCAAATGTCCTTCGGCCAAGTTTTTTGTGATCGTGGTCGTTCCATCTTTGTATGTGAATGTGCCTGACGTGTGATCTGAATCAAACACAATGTCTCCAACATTGTTAATGGTGTTGTACTTGACTTTCATCCCAAGAACCGTGTCGGTCGTTGCTGTGTCTGATGTTGCAAAAGCAAAAACCTTTGCTCCTTCAAAAGATGAATTGGGATATGTTGTGGCATCATCGAACGCTGTGTGGTCGTTATCAAACATGGCAAACAACGGCTGTTGGTTAACATCTGTTTTTTCTTGTGCCTCTATAAACGATTCTGATGTGCTGTCGTAACGGAAAGTCTTTCCTTGATTGATTGTTCCAAACTCTATGAATATTGAATCATCGTTTGCAGGTGTGGCATCAGATGCCTCTGTCAAATTTATAACCTGTGTCGAGTCTCCCGCTGTTACAAAATTAACATCATATATCTTACCCTTTACTGTGGAATCCGTGTCTGCGGCAAACACCACCCTCATTCCGTCTGCTAGTGCTAGTCCATCCACAATGTAACCTGTCTGTTTAACCACTGTACTGAATGCATCTGTGGTCACTGTATCATAAAGTGTAACGGATTTCTTAGCCACGGTACCGTGATTATAAAGTGCTAGTCCTGAATCAAATTCTATTATGGGTCTCTTGGCTCTGTCGTCTTCGTCCAGTGTAGGAGTAAAACCACTAATCTTTGCTGTTTCTTCTATGACAGATCTGTGGAACCATCTATTGTATCTCGACCAAGCGTTCCTGTCCTGAGAGTCTCTCTTTATTGTTATGTAATCTTTGTTTTCCGGAGTGTAGTACGCCTTGGCGTATGGTCTTGAATCATATCCTGCCTGATCATAAAGTATGGTGGATTCAGTTGCGTAACTGCCTGGCGTGATTAGATCGTCTACGTCTGTCAGGGTGATTGCATCACCGACTCCTTCCACATAGTATTCTTTATCTTGATAAGCACTTGCTACCAATGAATTTGTGAATTTGATCTTCATTCCATTTGAAAGATCGAGAGTCCTTAGGCTGTAATTCTTTGCACCAACAATGTCGTCCTCTACATTTATTGCTGTTGTGCTTGTGGCATCTTTTATCTGTAGAATGCCGTACATGGCATCGTGATTACCACACTGATAATATAATGTATCCGGTGCACCTGTTGTAGGCACAGTGAATGTCACTGTTCCATAGTCAGTTCCGTTGTTGGTAACACCTGTGTCAAATATAGTTGACGTTGACCCGTCCAAAGCCACCTTGTTCTTGTATGGTTCCGTCATTATCCATAACGGATGTCCTGTTGCCTTTACATTAAACTTGTATGTGTTGCCCCTGTAAAGAGTCAGTATGGGGTTGTCCTCATTTTCCCTGTGGGTGTAATTGTATGCACCCTTCTGTTTGTTCTCCACCGTGTATTCGATCACTGCGTTTGGACCTACGGAATCTATCTCTATAGCACTTGGTCCATCAGGCATCCAGTAGTACTCTCTGTAGTTGATTAATTTGTCGTAGTCAATGGCTGGGTTCCAACTGTAAACAGTCTCCTTGTTTAGTCTGTCGTGGTTGTTTACCTTGCCTCCTAAGTACTTGACCTGATTGATGTAGTCATCGTACGTTCCTGTAAACTTAACCTGATCTTCTGGATTGACTGATGTAGTATCTCTGTCTTTATAGGTTACTGTAGGTTCCAATTGATATGCGAACCTGTCCATGCTTGTGGCAGTTATGTACCTGTCGCCCACTGCTCTAGTGTAGGCGTCTTGTCTACCAATGTAACCATCTAGTCGTTCCAAAGACCCTTTTTGCACCAATGGATCCATGGTACTGGCCAGGAAACGTTGGTTAGCGTCTGTCCTGTAGAAAGCCGGTAAGTGTTGTACAGTACGTCTGTACTCGTTGGTGCCTTGTTTTACAACTTCGTTGTTTGTGAGAGCGTTAGTAGGATTGTCGGCCATTAGTATCCTGCCCCACTACTGCCGGTGCTTGAACCGGAACCTGTTGTAGTAGAGCCTGACACTGCTGATCCTGTTGTAGTATTCGTTGTCGTGGTTGCTGTCGATGTGACCACAGTACCGGATGCCGCCAATTGGTTGGCTCCTAGTGCTGTTATTATTGACACATCATCAACGGTGGCCCCACTGATGAAAATCTCGTCTGCCGCTGAGTCAAGTTGGAACAAGGACCCAAAACCCTGTCCTGACTGGTTTGGCACAATCACTGCTGTCAGTAAGTCTGGAGCGAGTTGATTGTGTATGTAAGCGGCTAATTCTGTAAAGTAAAAACTGTCTCCAAAATCCCAGTTGTCTAACGCAAAGAATTCGTTGATCGCGGCAATGACTCTGGTTTTGATCACTGCATCTGACACGTTTGTTTTTGAATTTTTGACAACTTTGAAAGTTGCTTGTAATTGCTCGTTCGCGTTTG
>VMHT01012378.1_pt1 | contig 14432 bp, 10 predicted proteins | sample 4693611 | NCBI WGS metagenome assembly VMHT01 (sample SAMN12280063, study PRJNA550983) | marine metagenome | isolation source: seawater sampled from same location over 5 years 0.02-0.2 micron viral filtrate | place: USA: collected off the coast of southern California halfway between the port... ... | reverse complement strand
CTAGAATTCCACTGTATTGAGCCAGGACTTGATGAGTGGATTGCTAGAGCCAGTGATGAAGATAAGTACGCTCGACTATTCGAGGTATGCGCTTGTTTGGGCTACATACTGACTGACCCACTTGTTGGACAATTGGGCGGCTCCTCTAAGAGGCGCAGACTGATTATGTACCCTGCCGACCAAGGTAACCTACTAACTTGTGTTAACGCTAGCCAAGTCGCTGACCACGCTCTAAAGTCCAACTACGAAGCAACAGTGTTCACCAAACTTGATCAAGCCGACTTTATGAACCGTGTAACTCGCCGATTCAAGGCTTATGCAGATTTAGTCGCTGCTAGCGATGTCGCTCAAGGAGCCCGCTGGATTAGCCAAGCAGATTTCCACGATGGAGAAAAGAAAGTTGTCGGCCCAAGCGTACATTCAATTATGTCTGTTAGAGGTTATGATATCATTGATATGGAAGAATACATGAATTCCTTCGATGACATCTCCAGTGCACCAGACAGATTGATGAGAAGAATTGTTCAATCAATTGCAAACAATGCTTTGAAGACGATTTATCCAATCGATTTACTTGGTGAAACAGCAGGTTCTGCACCATACTCACACATCTTCGGTGCCAAGGATGACAATCCACTTGTGTACTACACAGACATTAGATTCCTAGTGCCAACCTCAATCGACAAACTGAGATCAATCACTGGTTCAAGAGGCGCAGATCGTGGAAGAATGCGTGAGGCGTACACTTCTCTAACCAACGCAGACCCAATGACTAGTTTATCAATTCAAGATTTGACACTACCATTCCTCGCTGATTTGGGTAACGATTCTTGGCAAACAGGTACAGGAATTAAGGAAACCGAGGTAATTATTGAAGTTACCATGGCAGTAAACCCTGCAAGAGTTTGGCGCTCACTTCTTGAACCAACAACGAAGGAAGTATTCGACTTACCTAAGGGTAACAAGGGAACAGCAGCCAATCTTTGGGGTGATATCTTCATCACTAACGAAGCATTGCACGACAAGATGAAGCGTGACAACCTTGGACACTATCTGAAACTACTCAAGTTGGCATACCACTGGAGTAATGATGAATCGAAAAAGATTCACGGCTTAGATAAGTAATTCACTCCTTAGAAGACTTATTCAATAGGTGATTTTTGCCTAGTAGCATGTCTCAACAACCTAACGATGGTTCTGGCCGTGCTCCAGTCGCTATAGTTAGGCCAACAACATCAGTAACTAGTGGGGTTGCAGTAACTCAAAAATTAGTTTCTGCAGCAGTAGCATTCGGTAATTTGTTAAAGGGTACCTTCGGGCCTAATGGACTAGACAAAATGCTTTACAAAACCAATGGCGAGACAGCAGTTACTAATGACGGGGCCAAGATTGTTGCTGAATTACTGGTTAAACATCCGGCGGCAAAAGCCTTTGTTCAATTAGCAGAATCACAAGAAAACGCCTGCGGCGATGGTGTTACAGGTTGCATAATATTTGCCAGTGAACTAATGCGAGAATCAGGCGTTTTGTTAGAAAAAAGCCTCCATCCTCTTGTCTTAGTAAACGGCTATCAAGATGCTATGCATCAAACGATTGAAATTATTGAAGGGATTTCTAAACCAGTCAGCATTGACGATACTGAAATCTTAGAATCGATCGCTAGAACAGCAATGACAGGTACTTCCGTAGAATCTGTCGGTGGAATTTTAGCGAAATTAGTGGTAAGTTCAGCACAACATATTGCTCGGGAAAGCGACGGAGCTTGGATTATTGATACCGAACTAGTTAGGATGGCAAAAAAGGGCACAGGCAGTCTTTCTGATACAAAATTAGTCAAAGGGATTATCATTGATAAAAATCTAGATTTAGAGAAATTACCAAGAAAATTGGACAGCGGGAAGGTGGTTGTTTTATCTTGTCCGTTAGAGATAGAGAAGACCAGCTACGATGCCGAAATTGAAATTTCAACTACCGAACAGTGGACTTCATTCATGGCTGCTGAAGAGAAAATTCTCAATCACAAGGCAAAGAAAATAATCGACAGTGGTGCAAAAGTGGTTTTTTGTGCTGAAACAATAGATGCAAGAATAATGCATCAGTTAGCGGATAACGAAATCTGTGTAGTAGCATCTATGGAAAAATCAGGTGCTGAAGATGTTGCTTTGGCTACAGGAGCGTTGCTTATTGATCACGTTGACAGTATCGATGACACTACCCTTGGCAGATTTGAATCAATGAACGTCGAGACTTATGATAGCGCTGAAGGCTTACGTGACCGGCTTTACTTGCATGTTGGTGAAGACTCAGGATTGACGACAATCGATGTATCTGGGGGCGGTGGAGCGGCCAGTGAGGAGTTTATACGCGGCCTTTATGATGCTCTTAACTCAGTTGGAAAATCAATAGAGTCTGGTTACGCCTTATGCGGCGGGGGCAACCCTCACATTACTGTAGCATTACAACTCAAAGAATATGCTGAATCAATATCTGGTAGAGAAAGGTTAGCAATTGAAGGATTTGCTAGAGCATTAGAATCAATTTCTGCAACTTTAGTATCAAATTCTGGCAACAACATGCTCGATGGTCTGCTGGAACTTCGCTCGCAGATTCGTTTAGGAGGGCAGAATTGCGGAATCGATATCAATGGTAAAGTAGCCACATTGGAGGACGTTTGGGAATGCTCTGATACCGTGCTACACGCTCTTGAAGCAGCCTGCGAAACGGCTTGTGGGCTGTTAAGAGTCGACCAAGTAATCTCTGCCCGTGGCGATTAAATCCATATCGCTATGTTCATACGGCTCAAAGAAGACCACATATTGGGTCGCATAAATGACAACGTCGATGAAGCCAAGAGCCTTGCTCAGCGTCTATGATAAAACAGGCATAGTTGAATTTGCTAAATCATTAGATAGCCTTGGATTTGAATTAATTTCAACCGGGGGAACAGCAAGAAAGTTGCGAGATGCCGGACTTACAGTAATCGGGGTTTCGGATGTTACGGGTCATCCAGAGATTTTTGATGGCCGAGTAAAGTCACTACATCCGGCAATACATGGGCCTTTGTTAGCAAGGCTTGAGAGCGATGATGATAGAGCCGGATTAGCAGAATTGGGCTATGGGCCAATAAGCATTGTAGCATGTAATCTATATCCATTCACTGCTGCAGCAAACCAAGAACCAAAATTGGACGATCCGGACCTGCTTGAAATGATTGATATTGGCGGGCCAACAATGGTCAGAGCTGCGGCAAAAAATCACCGTAATGTAATCACGGTTTGCAATCCTGATAATTATACTAAAGTTGTCGAAGAGTTACACTCGGTAGGCTCCCATGAATCTGTTTCGCTGGCCTTTCGCCAACAACTTGCCCTTGAGGCGTTCGAACACACTGCAACCTATGATGCAGCGATTTCAGATGAATTACACGCCCGCTGGATTGGTCGAGCAGAATCATTTGCTGATAAATCAGAACAAGAGATTAGATTGCCAGATGTCTTGATTGCTTCTGCGGCAAAATTACACACATTGCGCTATGGAGAAAACGGCCATCAATCCGCAGCATTATACATCGACCCAAAGGTAGTTGGTACACATTCAACATTAGTCACAGCACATGTCGAAGGAGGCAAACAAATGTCTTACAACAATTACTCTGATGCAGATGCAACACTAAGGTTATGCCGCTCACTATCTACTGATGAGTGGCCAGAAACTCCTCATGTCTGTGTTATTGTGAAACACAATAACCCGTGTGGAGCAGCATTAGGCAAGACTCAAGTTGAGGCTTATGAAGCAGCATTAGCAAGTGATCCAGAGTCGGCATTTGGCTCAATTATTTGCTTTAACGAACCCGTAGAAGTAGATACTGCGAGAGCCATGGAGCCATTGTTTATTGAAGTACTAATGGCGCCGGGCTACCATGATGATGCAAAGTCAATAATCATGCAGAAAAAGAACCGCAGAATTTTGACTATTGAATCACCGAATAACAGACTAGCGCCATTGGAGAGAATATTGGTAAAGAAACCAATTGAAGGCGGCTGGATTGTTCAAACTGAAGAGGCTCCAATAATCGACTGGACAAAGGCGAAAGTAGTTACAAAAATAGAGCCGAGTCAGGCTCAAATAGATAGCATGAAGTTTGCCGTGAGAGTTTGTGAACAAGTCAAATCAAATGCCATTGTCATGGTTCAGGGCACTGCTACCGTGGGCATTGGTCCGGGCCAAACCAGTCGCGTAGAAGCGGTGAAAATCGCTGCAAGAAGAGCTGGTGAGCGAGCCAAAGGCTGCGTACTCGCATCAGATGCATTCTTCCCGTTCAAGGATGGATTGGAACAAGCAGCAAATGCAGGTGCATCCTCTATTGTACAACCTGGAGGCTCCATCAGAGATCAGGAAGTCATCGATGCAGCAGACGACCTAGGCGTCTCTATGCTATTCACCGGACACCGATTGTTTAGACACTGAAAATCGAAGCAATCAAAGCAAAGCGCTCCTTCCTCTAATCATGGCAACTAGTGGAGGCACAACGCGAGTTGCCAGTGCAGATGACCCATTGCGTTGTGCAATATTATTATCAGGTTCGGGAAGTGGTATGCAAGCAATGCTAGAACACCAACAAAACCCGGATTGTATGCATTTGACAGCTGTTGTTGTCAGTAATAAATCTGGGGTAAAAGGCATAGAGCGAGCAGAAAACCTAGATGTGCCAACAGTGGTTATTGAGTCCTCATCGGATTTGAAGGGTGATCAAAGAAGAATCGCCCACGAATTAGAAATTGAACAGGTATTAGTGGATTACGAAGTAGAATTAGTAATCCTTAGCGGATATATGCGTTTACTTAGCCCACAATTTGTTGCCCGTTGGGAAGGTAAAATACTCAACATCCATCCCTCTTTGTTACCAGATTTCCCAGGTGCGCACGCACACAGAGACGTGATTGCATCAGGGGCAGATAAATCCGGTTGTACAGTACATTATGTCGATGCTGGAATGGATACAGGTGAGATAATTGCGCAATGTGAAGTAGAGGTATTTCCAGAAGATACAGAAGAAACATTAGCCGCTCGAGTAAAACAGTTTGAACATATTCTATACCCTATGGTAGTCGATGCTATTGCCTGTGGAGATTTTTCAAATCTGAAGTTTGATTGAAATTATTAAACTCACTACGGATCGCCTTATTTTCATAGTCTGGGAATTTAGCAAAGAGGCCACTTAGTGAATTTGCATCCCACTCTATTTCTGCAGGATTAGAGATTCTAGCAAATAATGGCTGACGATTACCAAACTCGTCGATTGGTACACAATTGCCGTGTGATATTAGTTCCTCAATCCCTGTCTTGGATATATTAAACGCATCACAAGGAATCAACAAAACATCGTCATTTAGTTGGTTAACCGCCCATCTAACAACATCTAACACGCCTTGACAATCAATAGGATCAACCCAAACCTCGCCGGTGAAATCACCCAACCTATCACTACTCCCGCACAAAGTAATTATCCGTGAAACATGGGCTTTCACACTCTCCGCATGAATTCTATCTACTCCACCAAACATTGTAGATTTGTCTTGTTCCATTCGAGTACTTTTGCCGCCAGCGAAAATTAGTATTGTGGTCATTCTAATCATCAATGTAATTCATCAAGTTTATTCATGGCATCTTCGAGTTCCTCTAGTAGGCTTCTAACCCTCTCCATTAGCGCCTTTCTTTCACGACTACTACGCGCCTCGGGTAACCACTCAAGCAATCTTCTGACGTCTTTAGCATCCCTTTCGACAGTCCACTGAAGAACGGATTCCATCACAGGGTCTTCTGTTGGTAAGAATCTCTCGGCCATATTGTCGCTATCTCATCTAAGTGCATCAATTATCCTGTTGTAATAATTTATTTCTAATCCTTTCAAACAATTCTCCGCCACCTGGAGCAGAGGCTACCAAATCGCGCAGGAGTGAGACATTTTCTTTCCTCACAGAGATAAATAACATCGCAATTTGATGCCACAATGGACTTTGTTGAGCCATAGCAACTAACCATTCGTCATCAGGAACAGAATGGCCACTACGGTTCATTTCCTCTGCAATCTCAAGAATGATTTCCATCGGTTCTTGGCTACCAAACAAATGAATTAGGGCCATCCAGGGATCCTCACCCAACTCTTCCGTTGAAAGGTTAGCCAAAAGTAGGCCGGCTAATTTCAAATCCTCTCGTCCATGTCGGCGCCATAGAGCAGGAATCAGTTTTGCTAGCCTGCGTGGCTTATCTTTGCCGTAGGTCAATAACCAAGATGCTATGGTTCGCATTTCAGGGTCGGGGCAGCCATAATGGGCAGAAAATCCCCCGTGATCTGCAGTTATATCGGCTCTGGGTCGAGTAATCATTCCAGGATTTCCTGCAGCGTATGCATCGTTGAGAAATTTTAAACATCGACGATTTGATTTGAGAACTTTTGGCGTAGATTGCTCAAGAAATTTGTCAAGTTTAACATTCATTTTTTGGCCCCATCCGCCGTTTTCTTACGAACGACATCAAACAAGTCGCCTACTAGACTAACCGAATCTCTCAGCGTTCCAAGCATTTTATCGATAACATTCGGGTCCTGGAATTTCTCTCTAACAATTTCCCGCAACTCTTCTTCAATTCTGCGATGTTCATTATCATCAATATGGAATATGTCTCTCAAGTGAGCAAGAACTCTGAATTCATCTCTCGATAAAGACGCATTCACGATAGCAATTTCGAACACCTTGGTGTAGATCTCATGAGCCTTTTTGGTATCTATTGGCGCACCGCCCTTGACTTCTTGTTCATTTCGAACGGCCTGGTAAATCCTAGAAGGCTCATCTTCACTCAATCCAAGCGCACTGGCTAGTTTAATGATTAGCCGCTTCTCTTCCCTAGTCAGAACTTTGTCCACTAGCATCACAGAAATGGTGCTGTGAAACGCCTCCAGACTGTAGGATATAGGTTCGGACACAACACCCCCATGCACTTACTATTATTGAACTAGTTGCCATCTTTAAAACGCGAACTCTAGGTAATTTTGACAAGAGGATTCAATAATGATGTGCTGCCACGGCTGTATGTTCACACTCCATTCATACAGAGGCTTTCGGGTCACTGTTTTGGTTTTGAGGGCTTTCCCTCATCCCTTTTGGCCGGTCTGTGGACTATGAGGAATTCATATGGCAAAGAAACAATATAATCGAGGAGGCAACAACTCGAAAGGAAATAAAGCAATGAAATACATGGTTCGTGCTGACATTAAAGTCAACGGAACCGTGCAAAGAAAAGACATCATCGGTGCAATCATGGGCCAGACAGAAGGCCTACTTGGAGACGAACTTGAGTTAAGAAAACTTCAGAGGACTGCAAGAATTGGTCATGTTGATGTGGAAATGGAAAACAGAGGTGGCAAAGTTCACGGTCTGATTCTAATCCCAAGCAGTCTCGATAATGTCGAAACTGCAATTATCGCATCATCTTTGGAAACAATTGACAGGATTGGCCCTTGTACTGCAAAGATCTCGGTAATGGAAATACAAGATATTAGAGCGACAAAGCGAACAGTGGTTGTTGACAGGGCCAAGGAATTACTTCTTGACCTGGTAAACTCTGGAGAAGCTGCATCAAAGACAGTTATTGAAGAAGTTCGCTCAGTATTAACCGTTGGAACTGCAAAACAATTCCATGGACTTACTTGTGGACCCAACATCGAATCTTCATCTTCACTAATCGTTGTTGAGGGAAGAAATGATGTAAGGAATCTACTCAACTGCGGCGTTAAGAATGCTATTTCTGCAGACGGAGCAGGTTCAATAAAGCAAGAATTAATTGACCTCGCAAATGGTAAGGAAACAGTAATTCTAGCAATCGACGGCGACCGCGGTGGCGAGATGTTATTCAGTCAACTAAATCAAATGATGAAGGTTGATTTTGTGGCTCAAGCACCAGTTGGACAGGAATGGGAATTGTTACCACAAAAGACCATAACAAAGTGCTTATCAATGAAGGTTGAAGCATCTAAGTTTGCACATCAATTGAAACAAAAACATGATGCTGATGATCAAAAAGCAGGAGTTGAGGATAAAAATTGGGCAGACGGCATGGATGATACATTCGAGAAGGAAACAGCACCAAAAGAAGTCCAAGAATTCTTTACTCATTTGGACGGTGTTCCGCCCCGTAAAGCAGTGTTTGTTATGATGGATGGAACGGTAACCGAACCAGTCGGACCAAAGGATCTTGCTACAGCAGCCAATGAAGCAGACGGAGCAATTGCAATAATTTACAACGGCACCATTAGTGACAAGACCCTAGATATCGCTTCGGAAGCAGCGATTGAGACAGTTGTCGGTACAAAAGAAGGCAAAGGCTACGGTAAGCGTGACGATGTACAAACATGGCTTGCCGAAGTACATCGCTAAATGTTTAATTCAACGAGCATATAATGAATTGAAGCCGCTCTGCGGTAAATATGAGCGACGAGCCACCCGCATGGCCTGACGATGATGAAGACCCTTTCGCCCCAGTTTCAAAAGTGGCCGAAGAACCCGATATCAAACCAATCGAAGAGGAAATAGTCGAGTCAGAAATCGATGAAGAACAAGAAAATCATCTTGAGCAGTCATCCCACATTGAAGAAACCCCAGCCCCGTGGAGTTTGCCCGTAAGAGTGGCACCAGTACTAGCAATGTCTGGAGAAGAAGTTGCAGAATATCCGTTGAATGAATCACCCAATGGGAGGAAAAACACCTCACTAATTGTTAGTGATAACCTGATTAGAATCATAGAGGCAACGTATGATGACGATGGCCAACGAAGGCTTAACGTAAAAGCAGTATTGAAAAATGAACTAACGGGATTTTCACATAGCCACAATGAATTAATGCATAAGCATCAATGGATGTGGATAACTTCATTGTTAGTCGGACTTGCTACACTCTTCATTCCATTTATCGGATTTCTTGGACAGATTCTTCTAGCCGTAGGCATAGTTGGTTGGACGTATATGCATCTTGAGGTACACACCCTTGAATTTTCGACTAGCGGTTCTAAGCACAAAGTAGCATTTACTGGCTATGGGTCAAACAGGCCGATGTTTAGAGCAAGCATGGCACTTCTAGGACCAACCATTGCAAAATATATGGATACAGGGGAATTTGATACTGAATCAATAACCAATTTACATGAATCCCTAGCAATACCTGCTCAGCCCGTCCCTCCGATAATAATCAGTGAGAACCCATCTGTTGAGCCACAAGGGCCACTGACAACAGCCCCACCGCCTCCAGTAATGCAACCAGAGCCGCAAGGGCCACCGACAACAGCCCCACCCCCTCCAATTTCTCCTACCGGCCCCCCATTACCACCTCCACTGCCTCCAGCAACACTTCCTCCACCTTTGCCACCTGGCTCTATGATGAATCCACCGCCACCTATGGGTTTTGACAGAGGGGAGATACCGCTTGATGCACCTTTGCCTCCTGCGCCTGAAATATCTGTAACTGCAGCTCCAATTGAGGAATCACTTTCAGCAGACGAAAAAAATGAATTGCTTGAAGAGTTGCAATAATTATTGAGCTGAGACAACAACTCCACTTGAACTGGAAAGATTCATTGTTGAGATTAATTTGTCAACTTCCACTGCTAAATCAGCCATTTCATTGAGGGCTGGCAACTCCTTTTGATCTCTTTCCAACGGAACACGGAAACCTGGCCCCGGGATTCTTTCTAGTGCTTTACCCAAGATTGCTGAATCAAGGATCAAGTTGTTTTTACCGGCCTTATGGCGCGCTTCTAAGCGCATTTTTATCCAATTTTGATAGCGTTTTAGCCCGCTTGCAATCTTCATTATCAGTAATTTTCTTCTATTGTCATGCTCGTTTGATTGTGGTAATAGTCGTAGAATCAAGCGCAGCATTCGATCAACTCGAATGTCTCGCGGTTCTATTCCGACATTCTTAGCGAGACTTCGACGAATCTCTGATATTTGCTGTGCTGTATCAGCATCTTGGTTGTATTCTTCATCCAATCCAAGTTTTTTCATTATGATATGAAGATGTTCAATCTCAACAGAGTCATCGACGTTAATGCTTTTTGATGTTTTTTGCTGTGAAGATTCCGACTCCACATCATTTAAAGGAGCCTCCGTGTAAACCGCTTCTTCTTTCTCACCGTGCTTTTCGCGCCACCAACGCCAGCGCTCAGCAGACCACTTCTCATCTTCCCAAAATTCGTGGTCTGTTAATCCATCTTCGCGAACTATTTCATCTTCGCGAACGTTCTCTTCTTCGAGAATCTGTCCTTCATGTTCCATTGATTCTAGCATTGCTTCATGCGCATCACCAAGAGAATCAACTGGTTGCATAATTTGTTCTGGAATCGGTAATAGCGTTTTTCTGATTGGAGTGGGTTGCCACGGAGTGAAAGTAAAATCTTCATCCTCAACTTCACTCATCGCTAATGTTTTCATCATAGCAGGGATTTGCTCGTTAATTTTAGCAAGCCTGAGGGGATCTCTCATTTCTTCTTGGATTTGCAAAGCCAATGCTACGTTACGATTCCATGGCATATTAACCAATCTTCTTCGTAAAGCATCATGGTTATTCATATGGTTTCTAACATCTGAAAGCAATCTAGCAACACGCATTGGATTTGAATCAAAAATTGACCGCATATCATTAACATACCAGCCAGCCGACTCAAACAAATTCAACTCATAATCTATCTTTTCAGTAATTCTCTGACCGATTTTACCACTAATGATTGAGTTGCCAGACAGTGTTGCATTATTTGTTGAGCCATGTTTCCGAGCGTTGGCAACAAAATCCTCGAAACTGGCCAAATCGAGTTTGTTTGATGCCGTATCTTCTGATGCTTTACCAGCAGCAATTAATTCCATCAACTCTTTCTCCAATAACGTCCTATGTCGAGAACGACGTCTTACTAAACGAGCAATCATCACTTCAGAATCCTGAATTACATCCTCGCCAGCATCAATCTCACGAAGTAAATTTATGCGTTGCTCAACATCACTTTTCCCTTCAAATGAAATGTCAATCTTCAACAACTCGTCAATACAATCAAGCCGTTTCTGCCATTTTTCCGCATTAAATTTAATCAAATTTAGAGAATTTATTGGATCTGCTTCAATTCTAGTATTCCAATCATCTAATACTAGGCCCCGGCCTTGAAATTTTTCAATTACTGAATAACATTCCAATTCTGCTTCCTGCCAGCGTAATTCTAACTCATCTACCATCTCCGCCAAAGTATCAGTTTGGTCCAAATAACCAATGTACTGTGTTGCCAAACCAACATCATTCATTCGATTACTGTAGAAATTGTAGCGCTCGACTTGAACCAAATGCTTCTCGATGTCAATAGTCAATTCTGGAAGATTGGTTTCCCATTCAAACATGTCTTTTGCAACAATGGCCGTCGTTGGAAAAACAATCCCAGCTTCGGCCCAGTTGGCGATTTCCAAATTTATCTTTGACAGCCGCTTTTTCAAATCAAGCCCCATATTCGAAACCTGTTTCGACAATTCTTGAATCGACTCTTCTAAGTCGTTATTCAACAATAATTTCCGTTGAGTTTCAAATTTATCAGCCAGCCCATCATCATATTCAGCGATTTCATCAATTATCTGCAACCGGATAATCTCATGCAAATTGTGTAATTTTTGACGATGTGTAATCTCATTTATCGCATCAACAAGATTCATTTCCGCTATATATTCTACTTCATAACCGTCAGACTGTAAACCCTCAATAGCAGCATATACAGTGCGTTTTTGACGGGCTTCATTCTCTTCAATATCGGAAATCATAGTATCAATTTCACTAAACGAACTAGGATCCGACATCATCGGTATCAACAAATTAATTGCTGGCTTTGATGATTCATCCAATGAGTCACAACGAGCCAAAACCAATGTCCGTTCTGCGCCTAACATAACAGATTCCCAATTTCTCTGAGAATTATGTAGTATCAATTCCCAACGGCGATTATGTTTAGCCCACTCTTCGTAACGTACAACAATTTGTTCAAAATTCATAGGGTTGGTAAGTGCATCACTCCACTCTGCAAATAAACCGTTGGAAATGTCAACACGGTCTAACCAATCATAATTCATCCTAGCAATCAACTGTTCACTAGCACCGATTAGGTATTCAACGCGCATCAAAGCCTCAGTAGCATTTGCTGAGTTTTCGTTTAGGTAATCAGCGACTCCCTCAATGTCCCATCCATTGTCAGCCCAATCCCTAAGATGATTGTCAAACCAACTACTATCAGTTGCGGCTACAATTTCGTCTGACATGGCTTGACCTATATGTTCGTGATAAATGATAGTCTTTGAATGTGAGTCTTACTACATGCTGGAATGTGACGTTTTAACCTAAAAAAACCCAAATCGGCTTTTTTTCTAAGGGTCAAAAAAGCCATTATTCCACTTGCTTACAGCCGGAGAGCATAAAGGTTCAAACTAAACTCCATTCGCATGGAACCAATTACAGCCTTGTTTGGGATTGCTTGCCTTGGTGCAGGTGGGGGCGTTGGGTACTGGTTAAAACAGAACCACGAAAAGATGCTTAAATTGAATGACTTCAACATTGTTTTGCAGGAATCGCAAAGCGCCCATTTCATGCAACTCAATAGCCAAGTATCTGACTTGAATATACAATTATCCAATCTAAATAACATGGTCAATGCACTGAGAGCCACAAACCCTGATTTGGATGGGGCATTAAAGGCCTACAGCACCATAACTCAACTAGAGCTGGATGGCAAAAACAGCGAATCATTTGACGAATCTAACGCATTTATTGAAGCCCTATCCGCTCTCGAAACCCTGGTCTCTCCAATCTCTGTAGATAGTGAAGTTGGGGCCACAAACCTCCTTACTCAGACCAGTTCAAACATGGTTATGCGCCTAATAGAAATTTTTGACACTCATCAAATGAATGTTAAAACACTTGGACTGAAACCAGTTTCTGCACACAAACTAGGTCATGCAACCATGAGTCTTAGACGATACGACTGGGCAGAGACCTGTTTTGGTATTGCTTATGCTTCATCCCCGGGTAATGCCAACGTACTCGAAGCGTTAGAATTCATTGCTATCGAGCGTGGTGATGAAGTGTTGAGAAGGCATTGGCTCGAAGCGAGAATGACAGTCAACCCAGATAATCCAGATTTACTTAGAGCTCATGCACACTTACTTGCCAAGATGGGGGACATGGAAGCGGAAAGGGATGTATTACGTCTTGAAGCACTTGGCCTAGATACTCCCGCTGACCGTTCATTACTATCCGGTTTGAGGGCTCGTGCGGGATCCCGCTCTGAGGCATTGGAAGCCATTGAGCAAGCACTAGCAGAAGACCCTAGCCAAGCCAAGGATTGGCTTTCACATGCCAATCTACTTCATCAGGAGGGCGAAGTTAGCAAAGCCTTAGATTCTGTTAACAAGAGTCTTAATTTGGATCGGCAAAATGGTGATGCATGGGCGCTTAGTGCAACAATTTTAGCGACTAAACCAAACCGAATCAAGGAAGCACTCAAAGCCGCGATTCACGCAGTTGCACTAGATGCTGGAGGATGCGATATGGTGCTACTCAAAGCGGACTTGTTAGTGGCGGATGGCCAAGCAACAGCGTCCGAGGAATCCTTGGTAAAAGCACTTGACAAAGACATGATGAACGGTGAACTGAGGGCCAAAATCGCAACAAGATATTTACTGGATGGCCGGCCTAGTGATGCCCAGAATTTACTTGATAAAACCCCAGTTGGTATTGACCATGCTCTGCTACATGTCGTTGAAGGCCGTCTCCATCTTGTTAACGCCGATAAGACACGCGATGGTACAGGAGAGACTGATGCAACACTTCTTTCGGTTGCAATTTCGGCCTTTGAAGGAGCACTGAAACTAAATCGAGAACTAGGCGTCGCTTGGCTTGGCCTTGCTCGAACACATCGACTATTACGCAACATGGACGGTGCAGAAGAAGCCCTAACTAGGGCTCGAAGATTACTACCAGAAGGAGACTCTTCAGCAGCCGCGGAGGCCGCATTGTTAGCGCTTGACCAAGGAGATATTACCGCTGCAGCGAGCCTAATCGATGTTGCAGATATTCACGGGGATAGCCCAGTGATTTCCTATGTCCGAGGTAATATCGAGGCTAGAACAGGGCACCTCGGTAGAGCATTGGAATACTACGGTAAGACACTGAAAGCCGATACAAACCATATACGTGCCAGACTAAACCGATGCAGTATTTACATGGCTTTGGATGAGGGCAGAAAAGCACTCGACGATGCTGAAATATTACTTGATTTAGCGCCTAACTTTACCCTAGCAAGATTCCGCAAGGCAGAAGCAGAGATGATTTTAGGAGATTGGTCAAGGGCTAGAGAAGATTTGG
>VMHT01145348.1_pt1 | contig 14433 bp, 9 predicted proteins | sample 4693611 | NCBI WGS metagenome assembly VMHT01 (sample SAMN12280063, study PRJNA550983) | marine metagenome | isolation source: seawater sampled from same location over 5 years 0.02-0.2 micron viral filtrate | place: USA: collected off the coast of southern California halfway between the port... ... | reverse complement strand
GTATCAATAATACCAAACTGACCCCTTAGATCTAATAATCTGGGTGAATAATCATCGTTTATTGTAGTAGGTTCAATATATTTATAACTATTAGGAAATCCGAACGTGTCATGTGTAAACACTCCACCGGGGTCCATGTGGGATAATTTTGAAGCGATTTTAATAACAGTACCATCATTTTTCAAGGCGATTATTTCAGCAAAATTATCTTCATCCTCCTCGTCAATAGTTTCTTTTTGATCATTTACAATAAAAGAAATTGAAACATCCTTTATATCAGTTAAAAGCTCATCCATAACATCTTTTTTAACCTCGTAATGATAACCACTTGTCTTATTTGCCATGAAATTAGTTTTACTTATTCCACGTATAGCAAAATGCGAAAACGAAGGAACGTAACTTGCGTCGTGCATTTCCGTTATGGCAATAGCAAACTGTTTTCCAAGTAATGCTTTTTTTCGGTTTGTTTCAGATAACATAAAAATATCATCACTCGGCCAATCAGCTTCTGTTGCTAATTCAAATGTTTGTGCTAATAACCAATTTTTACCATAATGTGTAGTTGGGGTTGTCCCAAACTCATTTAAATAATATAATTTTGCTGTTTTAAATGGCTTAGATATGTTACCATCAGTACCAACTCTTCTAACCAACTTAAACCCTTTTAGAACAAGTGTTTCACTCCCATAACACGATGTTATAACAAACGCTCCATCATCTACAGATGACGGAAACCCTGTCAAAGATGATAAATCATTTGTAGAACATGTAACTCCCGTTGTGGTATTATCTGTAAATAACGATGCTGGATGATTAATTGGATATGATGTTGCTGTATTATCATGAAAAGTAGCGGTGGAATTTTCTCCATAAGTAAATAATATTGGACTTGCTGATAAAAATATTTTCTGGGTTAATCCAACGATATCAAAAAATCCATACTGAGCCCAAATCGTTGTAAATATCTCTTTAGCAGTATCAGGTAACGATGTATTTTTTTCTGTGCTGTCATCTGTATCATAATAGCGTGTTGCTTTTATGCCTGTGGAACCATCAAGATATTTTGTAGTATTATCCATATATAAGTCTAGACCTGGAAATCTGTTATAATTTTGAGGAATTCTTGGAAAAAAATTTCCTTTACTTTCGTCAAGTTCATCGGTTGAAATATTTGTGATAACTGTATCAAGTAATCCTGTTCCTGATGTTATTAGTTTATTTGACAAAATTGATGTTTGTGGCATAATATTATGTGAATTACTAAATCTATATATTGATATAGCAGCTTTAGATGCAATGATACTATGTATGTAAGTTCCTTCTGTTCGTTCTTGTTGTTCTTCGGATGGTGTTCTATATAAAGATACATTACCAATACCACACTGCATATTACCACATGATTTTAATGTACCATCTGTGTATAATACATGAATTGAAAAAGGACCACATGTAATCTTTTTAACGGTTTTTGTATTATTACTTGAATCAATTCGTGTCATACCTAAAAATTCATCGGAAAATGTATTAGTATTTCTTATTCGTTGTCCATCAAGATGACCTTGAACATTAATACGACCATCCTTTAAATAGATTATGCTAAATCTGTGTTGACTTTCTATTCTTGAAATAAGCGAATTTGGTTCTTTAATAACTGATGGAAGTTCTGAAGAGTATCCACAAACACTTTGATTACCCCACATAAGAATTTCACCATCAGTACTTTCACACATAAATCCACCCGCAACAGGAATAACATTCTTAATTTGTTTATTTTTTATTTCTGTTACCTTTGTTCTTAAGAAACCAAGAGTACCGGTGGGAAAACTTAAATTACCACCATCTCTTATACAACCCCAAGTATGAATAAATCCCGACGTATCAATAATAGTCCACGAACATCTTCCAATCTCCGTGGCACTACCAGAACGAAAAATTTTTGAAACTCTTGTTAATGCTGTAACATCTTCTATTTTTGCAACGGGATCATTCCAATACCAAAGATTACCGTTGAACATACGCTCATCTCCCCACCCATCCATCGAATAGATAAAATAGTCATTAAGTGTTCCATCTACACCATTCACATAATCACCCGGTTGTAATGTATACGTTGAACCGATTAATGGATTCATCGCTGAATAGTATTTTGTTACTTGCACATTACTATGGTTATCATATGAGTAAGCTATCTCCAAACCCATGATAAAAAATGTATTATCATTAAAAATACCATATATGTATGCGTTACTAACAGAAATTTCTCTTAATTCATCTTGTTCGGTTCCTATTTTCGGAAAAAGTATTTTATCGTTTGATGAATCCCACCAATTTCTCTTATCTCCTGAACCTGTCCCTGTTGCTGTTGGGGGACAATTATATCCTCTTCCTTCTTTTACGCAGTAGCTCAAATAATTCTCATTATCTCTTGAGTGACTCGAAGATGTAAGATTAGAATTTTTGTTACATCCCCATACTTCAAGGTCACCATTTAAATATTCTATTAAAAAAAAGTTGTATCCAGGATAAACATTCTTCACGTTGTCAGCTGTCTGTATTGCCTGTGTATAATCATCATTTGGATTTTTAACACCTCCACAATATCTAAACCCCCATGTATAAATTTTTTTATCAAATGTATGCGCACACCATGCTGTTCCCGAACTATATACATGTTCAACTTTTGAGTATCCATTATCAGTAATATCTGTTGTTAATCTTTTCTCAATATCAATATTATTGTTCACAGAATAACCAGTATGATATCCAGCATATTTGTAAGTGTTGTCCTGACTAGCATTACAATTGCTCGAATTATAAAGACTTCCCAATCCATCGCTATTTTCATTTTCTCCAAATAAGAAATTTACCTGTCCATTATAAAGAATACATGTATGTGATATTGGGACATCACCGCTTTCATATGTATTTTCAGATGAGGAATTATGCATTTTTTGATGAGGTTTTGCGTTAATATTTAAATCATACAAATCATTCATATTTTTTGAACTACCAATTCTTGCAGGTATCACAACTGGATCTGATTTATGTGTCAAAGCATATTTTTCATAATTTGAAATCCCATTATAACTTAAAATACCAGAATAAGAATGAATATTATCACTAAAAAAAGATTGTTTCAAGTCAGCACCTGTGGAATCCAAAATATAACTTCCACCTTTTTCCACGCTACCCACCTTTCCTGATGTTGCGTGAATGATAGTGCCTACTTGTTCCTCAAGGCGATTTAATACATACACCCAATCAGGGTCAGAGCATAGCTCGCACATAACAAAATAAAATGCGCGGGTGTTGTATTCCTCCACCAAATGTTGCATGAAGTGTTTAATCTCACACCAAGAATCTAAATTTTCATCGGTAGCATTTACATTCTTCAGGGTGCTTGGTTGTGACTGTTGTGCGACAAAAGAATAACTGTCGCCAAAATAACCGTGTGAAGCAAATCCCACTTCTGTAAAAACCGCTGTGTTCAACTTTTTCACCTTCTCTTTAAGTGTAACAAAGGTGTCGCTGGTGTAATCCAGCAGTAACGCTTGAACGCCGGGGGCGTTCGACGCACACAGAACGTGTGCGTCCTCAACACGGTTGTCAACCAAAAGGAGACGCTGCGTCATTATATATATAATCAACAAAAAATAGCAAATTTTAATGTATTTTAATTAATTTACAAGATATTCAATCACAAATTATTTATATTTTACTAAATAATTTGTTTCTAAAGATTTTTAATATTTATTTTGTTATATCTAACAGCATTTTGTATATTTGCTATTAACACGATAATTTTGATTACGGGCACGACGAAGAGCTGTTCGTCTAACTTGAAATACAATTGACTCTTTCTCAACTCCTCCCACACTATTATTAAGTTTGCCCTTTTTAATAGCGTCTCTCTTCCTTTCATCTGTGAACATACTGGCATCTTTATTAGGTAGCTTTTTAATTCCTTTACCTATACCAGTAAGATCAGGAATAACAAATGCTTTAACTTCACCATCAGCAGAAATTTCTATAGTAACATTTTCAACCGTAGCTGTTTCAACAGCGTTGATAAAATCACTACTTTGAAAGAAATTGTTCAAATTTTGGTAAAGGGTAGAACCTGAATCACCAATATCATTCTTTACTGTGTCAGGTGCTGTACTATTAGGGTCATTAATAATATCATCTAAAATATCCAAACATTTTTCTGATATAACTTGAGGAGTAATAGGTGAGGTATCACTTGCGGTTAATTCAAAAAAGTTTTCCACTTGTTGAGCAAATGTTGTATTAGTTATATCAATATTTTGAACTTTAATAACTACTTTTACTGATCCACTTACTAAATAAATAACAACATTATTACGTGAAAGAACAACACCAGATTTAGCTGCTTCTTCAATATATGCTTCAGCATATGCTTCTTTTAAAACATACTTTTCAGCTTCATTCATATTATCTAATGATTTTGAAAGAAGATTACTTAAATTTGGTATATCAATCTCGAGACCTGATGCGCTTATTTTTGAAAGAGCTATGAATACTTCACTTGTTGATGGAATATCATTTAAATCAATACCAACCATTACTGTTCCATATTGTGTTGATAATGTAGTAATTTCTTGCTTCACAGCAGAAGAAAGATCGGGCGAATTATTTACACTAACAATAGCGTTTTGAATACTTTCTAATAAAGTCGCATTTGATGAAGGTATCTCTTTTATTTTAAAATCAACATTTACTCCACCACTTCCGTCGTCACTTAAAATAATTTCTATTGTAGCATTTTGAAGGTCTGTTTCAGTAACTCCATTTACACTTGATGCTATTTGTTTTATGTAAGCATTACGATATGAATGTTCAAGAACTGTTTTTTCATCTGTTGTTAATACAGCATAATTAGTATTTTCAATAGTATTTGTTGTTTTTGTTACTACTGCTTCGTAATTAATTTCTGCTGGATTCATAGGAATGGATAATGTAACAGTTGATTGAATTGTAATTGTAGATGATGTATCTTGAACAATAGCAGGTATATTTACAGGTGTAAGTTGATAATTTGGTTCAACTCTATATGCTGTAAAAATATTTTCAAATGAAACATCTGTATTCATAATCGCTGATTGTAGATCAGCATCTTCAATATAATTAGCATTAGATGAATCGCTTATTATTGCTAATATACGTGATCTTATAAGTGATTTTCTTGTTTCTAAAATATCCCGTATGGGTACTACATTATTTTCCATATTCAGTAAATTAAAAATTTCACCTTTTACTTTGAATTCTGACATATATATATACTAGTTCATAAATAAAATATGATAAATATATTAATAATGGGTGCTGGTATAGTTCCTGTTAGTTTAAATGGAGATAAAGTTGTTTTTTTATTTGGTAAAGAAAATAAATATAATGATACACCAGGTTATTCAGATTTTGGTGGAGGAAGAGAAAAAAATGAAACAAACTTTCAAACAGCTATTCGTGAAGGTTCTGAAGAACTTATGGGTTTTATTGGAAACAAAAATAAAATAAAAAAGTATCTTAAACAAGGAAAATTAAGTATTGTCGAAAATAATTATGAAATGTTTTTATTTTATTACCCATATGATGAGATGCTTCCCTATTATTTTAATAATGCTATGTCTTATCTTGAAGGATTTCTTCCTGAAAAAGAAATACAAACAAGAACCTGTTTTGAAAAATCATCTATAAAATGGATGACTATAGAAGAGTTAAAAAAAGACCGTTCAAAATTTAGACATTTTCTTAAACGTCATATTGATACTATAAAAAAAAACGAAGACAAAATATTATCATTTGTTAAAAATCAACAAAAAATGTCTAATTAAAATTAACTATATTTATTTTTTTGATGTATTTTTATCAATATCTGTTCGTTGATAAAGTGTTTCACATAAAAAACTAAATGACCAATCATTACCATTTAAATTCATTACATTTCCTTTGTCGTCAAGTATTTTTACATGAAGACGAGTTATATTAACAGGTCCAAAATATACTCTTTCTCCTGATTGTAATGAACCACCGAATTCAATAATAGGTTCTCCAATAGGTAATCCATTCTTTTTTATAGGTATCATGGTAAATATATTTGTAGTTGTTGGTGCTGTTGCATATTCATATACACTATTTATTGCTTTTCTTTCAAAAACTTTATTTAAAGCAAATCTCTGTTGATTTGTCATTTTTCTTGGATTTTCTTGACGTGCTATTAATTGACCATTTGGACCGGTTATTATATCAAGGTCTCTTGAAAACGCAGAAAAAGGTTCTTTTATTTCATTCGGCATGTCACTCATGTTCACCAAACTGTTATTTAATCTATTTGAATTGAACTCATCTAAGTATATATATACATACTTTGTTCCATATAAATCAGCAACAGCTTCTGCCGTAATAACCATTTTATTTGTATATTTACTTTCACGGAAACCAATTATCCACCCCATAGTTTGATTCTTTTTTTTGTCAGTTAATCCTGAATAACCAAAAAATATTATTTCATGATTATCATTCATATTAATTCTCAGTTTTCCACTTTGTTTTATAACTACAAATGTAACTGTTTGAATTCCAGCGTCTACTATTTTATTATTTATTTCAATACAAAGTTCTTCCAGAGTTGCATAATTTCCTGATTCAATCTCTATTTTAACATTATCAATATAAAATATATTGCTTTGTATCTCACTATCAAATACATACCACGAATAAGGTATTTGTGCTGAATAACAACGAAGTGATAAAACATTAGATAGTGGTTCTGACAAATCGATTATAAAATCTCCTGATTTTTTATATTCATCTTCAACAACAAACTGTCTATACTGACTATCTATGTTAACAATTCGTGTTACTATGTCTTTCATATGTGGGTTTAGTATTCCCTTAAATATGTTTTCTGTTCTTATTTGTGGAACATCTATATTTTTATCACGCATTTCATTATGTTTGTTTTCTAAAAAAACATCATTCTCATCTATTTCCCATAGTCTGGTATTATCGGTATTTGTAATAACATTTTTATCTGAAATATTCTGCCCCTCTAATTCTAGACTATCGTCATCATCTTCACGTTCATTTTCAATATAGAAAACAAGTGTATCTCTTATATTTTCAAAAAAATCTATCATATTTGTTCGTTTTGTATCAGTAATAACTGTATTTTTTTCAAATTCATATATATAATCATTTACAACATCTTTAACTTCATTTGTGGAAGATTTTTTTTCATCAAGAGTAAGTAGATCAAACAAATCTGTAATCATATAATTTTCTATATTTGTATCCACGTCCATATAAAAATATAAATATGTTATTTTATTGTTATTTATTTAAATTTTATTTAAAATTTATTTAAACAAAATTAACTATCGTTTTCTTTTATTGATTTTTTTAATAATACTATTTTTTTATTTTTTTTTTCACGATTACGAAACATTTTTTTTATATATAATGGAACATCAAGTATATTACGACATTTTATAAACATAGTGTCATTTATTTTACTCATACCTTGACCTCGTTTTATATGTGTCTTTCCTTTAAAACATATGGATTCTAAAAACAAAATTACTTCCTTTTCATAATCAGTCATATCTTCTACAGATATTCGTTTAGAACCATAATATGAATACCTATTATAATTATTATCTGAGTAAATTTTATGATTATGTGTTCCTTTTATCCTATTTTTTACAATAGATAAACCTAGTATTTTATTTGTTGAATTATTCATCTCTATAACAATTATATCAGAATTATATGGAACATTTTTCGATATCATTATTGGTGAATTATATATTATTTTTTTCACATTTTCACCATATCGTTTTTCACAATATTCATTATTTTCTTTCCATGTATCATGTGTAAATCGAGTAACATAAATATCTGCCATTTTTAAAATATTAAATATTTCTCTCCGTTTCAATTTTATCATCATTTTTATGTTTGAAAAAGTCAAAGTTATTATATTTTGAAATAAAATACTTTTCAAATATATTTTCAACATTTAAATTTATAAATCGCTCACTATGTAACTTCATCAAAGAAATAATATGTTGTTTATCAAATACGATATTTATTCCACTATTCTTCATGTTCACCACATTAGGTATAAAATCAAATACATATTTCTCCAAATACTTCATCCTATATCTTGTTGTCTCCATAAGAAAATTTACAATATTTGAAGATAAAAAATCAAATACCAACTTAAAATCTACATCATTTAAACCAGAGACAACATAATTATCGCGTTTACTTATACCATACTCACCATTACAATCCATATATGGAAATCCATACATCTTATGTGAAAGTATTATCTTTTTTTCACCATAAAATGGACATGGATTATTACTATATCCTATTTTTAAATAGGGTTCCGTCTTGTTAAGCAAACACGTTTCTACATTTTTAAATTTAAATGTTCTTGTTCTTTCTTTAGATACTCGTATTTTTTTAGAAATAACATTCGTTTTTTTCACATAGCTTGATATAGAACCATACATATCACATAAATCATACATATACGACACAATATTTACACCTATCAACGGCATATGTCGATTAAACTTTGTATCATATTCTATAAAATCCTTATTTAATTTATCATAAATATTAACTATCCCATTTCCAGCCATTTTCTTTAAAACTAATATACATGTAGGTGTTTGACAATTTCCTGAAAATATTTTATTTGATTCCGTATTAGTATAAGGAATTATATATTCTATCTTATATTTTATCAAATCCTTATAAACAATATGATTATTTTTCATCCAAATATTTGGAATAATATAACAAAGTGTTCCACCCGGTTTCAATATTTCAAGAGATTTATAAAGAAAATTTATCCAAAGTGTTTGACCATCATTCATTTTATTTTGTGATTTATTCGTAGGAACCTTCTTTAGACCATTACTATTATAAGGTGGATTACCAATAATAACATCATACGTCCCATTATCATAATTTAAAAAATCCTCAATATAAACATTTTCAAATTTTTCACATAATTCACTCTTAAATTCAACATTTATTTCAACAAGGTCAATATTCTTACTATTACCTATTCGTTGTTTTAAACACTCTGAAAATATACCTCTACCAGCTCCCGCATCAAGCCAACGAACAGATTCTTCTTTAAATAAATTATCATCAATTAAATTCAACATTCTTTCTACTAAATCATTCGGTGTTTCAACTAATCCATATAATTCTTTATAATTCATGTAATCATACATCATTATAAAAATAATAATTAAATGCAAAATATCATAGTATAGAAATTTGTAATATATTACTTTTTTCCACATGATGAACATCCTGTTCTAAGACCTGTAAGTCTTGCTAACATATTACCCATATTACTTCTATCAATATTTCCTTTTTTTATAACATTACTTGAAATTCCTGTTCCAAAAAGAGAAGGATTCTTTGAAGCATAACTATTTATTATATTACTATTTATACTTTGACTATTAGTATTTTTTATATTTGTATTAGTTTTTGAAACCACGTATTCTACTTTTGTTTTTTTACCACCAGAACTATAAAATTTCATATTCATCATAATATATTTATCTCAAGAAATAAATTATTTCAAGAAATAATTTATTACAATTTCACTTATTATTAATGATGACTATTATTACCGTTTCCTACATAAACAAATATATTTGTATTCTGACACACTTTGTCTGATAAAATTTGACCTCTCACTCGCATATTATGACGATAATACGAATTATGCTTAATATCAACTCCATCTCCTTTACCACTTTGAGCACCAGGTCTATGTGCTGTAAGGGTTCGCTTCAAAGAATTACCATGTGACGGAATATCAAGCGTTGTGGATGAAGATAAAGCACGATCACTCGCATTATTCACACGACTACATACATCCTCACAAACACACACAGCTTTTGAAACCCGGTTTTGTGTAGATTCTGATGACGATAACACCTTCTTATTTGGGTCTACACCATTATAACATCCTACTTTAGAACTTAACACCGGTGTCGTTGCCTTTACTTGTAAATTATCATAATGACTATCACACTGGAAATACTTAGAAAATTTACCAAACATATGGGTCAACTCCTTTTTCTCTTCCGCATTTTCCGGACACATTCTATATTTAGTTACTTTGTTGTTATAAAAACTCATACATTATAGTCACATTTAATTTTAATATTATTAATTATTCATTATTTAATAGTAAATAATGAATAAAAAAATAAATAAAGTATCAAGGTACTATAATGAACAAAACTTATTACGCCGAAGGATCAGTATACGCCATTGATAACAGAAATGATGTTAAAAAAAATTCTTATAAATTGTATTCACCCGATGGAAAAAAACTAAATGTTAACATCGATTTAAGTGGAGAAAAAATGTTCGTGAGAAATGCTAATATAAATGATATCGTTAAAAAAACTCAAATTAGTCAAATTATTCCAAAACGTTCGAAAAATCCCAATTTACTCAATTCTCTTGAAACACTTGTAGAAGAAAATCAACATAATAATACTACACACACCACACCAACAAATGAAACCAAACATATTATTAATAAAAAAACTAAAAATATAAAAAATACTAAAAATATAAAAAATACTAAAAAATTACAAAAAAAAGCAAAAAAAAGTCCAAAGAGGAAAAAAATAACACAGGAACATACCGATTCCAAAAATGAAAATAAATCAAAAACTAAAATCACTAAATCTAAAAGTATTAAAAAAAATAAAAATCGTAAAAAAACAATTCGAAACAATAAAAAATCTCAATTAAAAGCAACCAGTCCTCCTGCTATTAGCGCACCTTCTTTAACAAACGCATTATCCAATTCATTTATAAGTAACAAATTACTATAAGTATATAATGAAATTATACTCATTTAACCATATTAATATAACTCGAATATGACATTATCATTTTTTCATCTGTTGATGTTTTATCAACTTTAGTATCATCCTTTTTAACTTCTGTATCAAACTTATACATACTTTTTTCTCGTTTATTTCTCTTTTTATGTTTATTAAGAGCATTTAACAACATAATCTCACTATCACTATACGATCTTTCACGCTTATTTTTACTTTTTACATCATCATCTTTACCTTCAATAAAATTACGTTCCACCTTATCCATAGATTTTAAATACTCTTTTGATGCATATAGTATTTGCCCTTTTATTTCGTCGTAATACACACTTTCAATAATTACTTGTTTAACCTTCTTAATGTTTTTAATATAATCACAAGCACGCCAAGCATCACTAATCTCACTAGGGAAATGAACAACATGAACACTCATGCAGTTTTCACCACGCATCTCATCAATAAAATAATGTGTGATACATCCCCAATACTCAGCAAGTTCAACAAGTGTGTTCTTAAAGAAAGTAAAGTTGCAGTGTTGGTGCAGGTAAAACGAAACTTCTATGACAAATACCATATAATATACGCTGCTAAATTAAATTATAGAATAAAAATTATGCTTACCATATATTTTCAACCATAGGTTAACATTAATAACGCAACAATAACAAAAATATATGTATATATTATTTAATGTCTTCTTGGAAAAAAACAGGAGGTATAAACTACAGCAACAAATTCAATACAATACGTGTTCAAAATGCTGTTGCTTCATCATCATCTGTAATTAAAGAAATTGGTGAAAAAAATACTGTCACCAACATAAAATCCGATCTTCACTTTAAAGAAGATTCTTCTTTATTTTCAGTTGAAAATGTTTTGGACAACAGGGGTTTAGTCGCTTTTTATGAATTTACCGATATTTCTGGTGCTGATACTGAATTAGCAACAAACGGTGTTGTTGAAAATAAAGCTACTTTCGATTATGGAAATGATTTTGGACAATTTGATCATTCTATTCTTGATCTTAAAATAGTTGATATTTCTGGAGCTGATATTTCAGGAAATAAAGATATAATTGAAGTTGGTCCCAATAAAGAATTACAAGTTGAAAATATACTTGTTCCAGAATCTTTAACAAGAGAAAAACAACAATTCAGCCATTTTAATAAATTCATACGATTACCAGGTAAAACACCAAACAATTTAAATAACGATGGAAAAGTAACAAATACTGATGACGGTATCATTAGATTCGACAACTCCCAATGCAAAGCTCTCAAATCAAAACATACAATCGACTTTAACAATTATCATGTAATCGATAGAATCACAGATGGAACACCAACAGATTACGACATATACACTAATTCAGGAAAATATACTCACCATAACACTCTAACTGTTATAGCTTGGATCAGACTAAACGAATATAATAGCGGCGAAAACAACTATAATCCTAACGGTTTCATGCTATTCTCTATTGATGATGACGTATCCGGTAACCCAAATGAAGGTGATGAACGACTCTGCTTCTGGGCTCCAGGACATAAAACAAGCGGATCTCCACAAATTCATTTTGGAGGAAGAAGTAAATCTAATAACGGACAAGGTTCAAACGCAAGTGAAAAAACAAACGATATTAATGTTAAAACTGACGTTTCAATACCAGCAAACAAATGGACCATGATTTCTCTTGTTATTAATGGTAATAGAGCATATATTTATCAAGAAGCTGACGAATCTCACAAACTTACACAGGAAATTAACATAGGAGACTTTAGAATACCCGAAAAACACATCATAGTAAATGGATCACGATTTTATAACATGGACGTATCAAATGAAAATAATAACAATCATAACCCCGGATGGATCACTAACAGGGTAGAAACATCTGAGCTTATTATTGATATCGCAGATTTTAAAGTATACAACTACGCTGTAGATCCTCATACCATCAAACGAATCTACGAACATGATAACTTATTCTTTAATGAAACCGTCAACTTCCGTTTAGAACCAAACTTTGTCAAATTAGGAAATGACCTTATCGTTGGTAACGATATACGCGTCAACCATGACCTCATCATATCTAACGACCTTAAAACATTTGGCGTATCAGAAACATATAATAATGCTTTCGTTGCCGGAAGTCTCGGTGTAGGAGTTAAAGAACATGACCCTGATTACCGTCTTAACGTTCTAGGAAATCTTAAAACTTCCGGTGACATATACTTAGGTGATGGTTCCGCGGATTATAACGCCATATATTTTCGTGGTGTAGGATCATCCAACGGCGAAGACCCATCTACCACAAGAATCATAGAAAAAACTAAATATGATGACACTACCAAAAAATACAGCGAACTTTTATTATCCAAAGGAACAGATGTAGAAGACCCTGACATCATCGATGGGGAATTAATATCAGATAGCATTCGATTAAGAGCACCAAATGTATATATTGACACTTTTGACGGTGTAAAAGGAACAGATCCTAACGAAGATACAAGCAGATTCGTATTCTCTAAAGACGGATTCTTAGGAATAAATTCAGTAGAACCAAAAGCAGAACTTGATATTAGAGGAACAATTCATCTAACCGATGACGATGATTACAACAACATTTTTATTACAAATGAAAATGAAAATGAAGGAACCAACGTATCATCAGGAAACAAACCCGCAAGAAACATAGGTATCGGTCAAGGAGTATTACAAACACCTAATTTTGCACATCTTCAAGGTGACAACAACGTTGCCATCGGCCCCGAATCATCATCTAATCTTATAAAAGGTTCTAATAACGTTGCTATTGGAAACAAAACTCTTAAAAATAATATTGACGGTTCCGGTAACGTTGCTATTGGTAATGAATCTCTCATAAATTCAAACACAGATAATAACATAGCTCTTGGAAATAAAAGTGGTCTATCAACTATTTCAGGAAGTAATAATATATTTTTGGGAAATCAAGCGTCTGCTGCGGATGGCGTTAGAGATCCAACAGTTACACCTCTCCAAGACATAACAGCAGATTCTATTGAAAATAGTATCGCAATCGGTAAAGGAGCCAAAATATCACGTTGTAATGGTGCAAATATTGCTAATGATACAAATAACCTTTTTGTTGGAATCAATAACCCACAACCAAAATATCATCTTGATGTTAGTGGAAATCTTAATATTTCTGAATCTTTAACTATAAAAGGTGTTGAATTTACTGTAGATACAACAAGTGGTGATGGTGAAGAAGGTGATAATCAACTTTCTTTCAGCAGCGGTATAGTTTCTAAAGGACCCACTATCATTACAGACAAAACCGGATTCCTTACTATAAGTAATACTGACCCAACACAAAAACAGAATTTTTTGGATGACAAAAATTACGATTTTCAAGTAGTAAATAGAAATATGAAATTTTCTAATTATCCACCATCAAATCAACAATTAAATCTCGATCCTCCAGATGGTCTTTCTTTTGAATCAAACACTTTCGCAGAATACACAG